>Ga0247727_10003911_pt1 | contig 32391 bp, 25 predicted proteins | sample WisWelCaveWW1625_FD_202498 | JGI IMG/M metagenome (GOLD analysis project Ga0247727, IMG submission 202498) | Biofilm microbial communities from Wishing Well Cave, Virginia, United States - WW16-25 | ecosystem: Environmental > Aquatic > Deep subsurface > Groundwater > Cave microbial mat | place...
CGACCGCAGTCGTCGGTAGATGTGATTGCATTGTGACAGGAGATAAAGACCTTCTCTCATTAAAAAGTACTCTTGAGATTCAAATAATAAGACCCAATGAATTCTGGCAATTTGAATCTATGCTTGGTGGAGTGAAGTAAACGATTTCAAATCAGGAACAAAGATGATCCTGAAATACACCCTCGCCTGGCTGCCCATGTTGCTGATCGCCATCTTGAACGGAGCGCTGCGTCAAGGCTGGTATACGAAATATTTCAGCGAGTTGCGCGCGCATCAGATTTCGACCCTCACGGGTATTCTGTTGTTTGGAATCTACATTTGGTCGTTGACGCGCCGGTGGAAACTCGAATCCTCGGGGCAGGCGTTCGTCATTGGGTTAATCTGGCTCGGACTCACAGTGGCATTTGAATTCATCTTCGGCCACTATGTTGCGGGACACACGTGGAGCAAACTTTTTGGCGACTACAACATTTTCGCGGGACGTGTTTGGGTTTTGGTGCTGATTTGGATCACGTTTGCGCCGTACATTTTTTATCGATCGGGAAAATAAGTTTAGGGTCTCATCATAAAATAAATCGCGAGAGCTGCCACTTCCAACCCAGACGTTTTTTGCCGTGGTGTGGAATCTGAAAAACAATCAAAAGAGGGTTTACAAAATGCCCTCGAGAGAATCCAAATGAAAGGCTCAGACGAGTTGTTTGCCCGAAGTTACTTTTCGCTTCGCAGCATTCCATAATCGCTTCCAAAAAAAATCTTGACATTATAAGTTTTTTTCGTTACGATTGATAAAGATTTAAATCATTAACCTGTGAGGAGGGTGTGTCATGGCTACTGGCAAAGGTTCTGTCAACAAAGTGATCCTGATTGGCAATTTGGGCCAAGATCCGGAATTAAGGTATACCCCGAACGGAGCGGCGGTAACAACGTTGAGCATAGCTACAAACGAGGTCTGGAAGGATAACGAAGGCAATAAACAGGAGCGCACAGAATGGCATCGGGTGGTGTTGTGGAGGAAATTGGCAGAGATCGCCGGCGAATGGCTGAAAAAAGGCAGTAAGGTATACATCGAAGGGCGTTTGCAAACCCGCTCCTGGGAAGATAAAGCGGGCGTAAAAAAATACATGACCGAGATCATAGCCGATGCCCTGACCATGCTCGATTCTAAATCTGATGGCGGGCGCTCGACGGCAGCTGCACCGCCGCCTTCCGACGCGGAGGCTCCCCCTGCTCACGAAGGCGCCGCACCGCAAGAAGAAGACGATCTGCCTTTTTAATCAGCAGCTTGCAACCTTTGAGGGATTCAGTTTGACGTTAACCCCGCGCTTCCGGAAATCTTCAAACCACTTTTGTTTTTATAAAATCCGACCCCGATGCTTCCGGGGGTCGGATTTTTTTTCTATGCCGGTTTTGCCGAAAGGTAGGGGGCTGTCAAAAAAGGGAGGAAATTCTCATCGCGAGGGAGCGATAGCGACGAAGCAATCCCATGATTTGTGCACAAAATTATGAGATTGCTTCTCCCGAAGCGTCGGGATCGCAATGACAAGCACCTTTTTAGACAGCCCCCTGCAAATACGAGGGACGCCATCCCATGAAACATCAACTGTCAGAACTTTTAGAACAGGCCAAACAAGCGCAGCAGCGCGCCATTGCGCCGTACTCCAATTTCCCGGTAGGCGCGGTGTTAGAAACCAAATCCGGGAAGCTCTACTTCGGCTGCAACATCGAAGTCAGTTCCTACGGGCTGACCATCTGCGCGGAGCGGGTGGCTATGTTCAAAGCGCTGTCCGAAGGGGAAAGAGAGTTTGCCACGATGGTAGTGACGGCGAACACCCGGGAATTGTGTCCACCGTGTGGCGCTTGCCGGCAAGTGTTGTTTGAGTATGCCCCAAACCTTAAAATTATCTTACTCAATTCATTGGGAAAGACCAAAGCGACGACCATTGCGGAGCTTTTGCCGGAGGCGTTTGGCAGAGAATTTTTGGAAAATAGGTGATTCGACAATCGATGATCGATAATTGACCATTGACCATTCAAGCTTTGTTCGTTGTCAATTGTCAATGGTGTGTGAGAAAAAGCTGATAGCTGAAAGCTGAGGGCTGAGCTTAGTAGAGAAAGGTACTGATGTGTCAGAAAGGGGTATTTTGATTGGCATCGCCGGCGGAACCGGGTCCGGCAAAACGCTCGTGGCGAACAATATGTTTTCGGAGTTAGGATCGGATCGAGTGGTGATTATTTGCCAGGATTCCTATTATAAAGACTTGAGCCACCTCCCGCTCGACCATCGCAGCCGGCATAATTTCGATCATCCCGATTCCATCGACTTCGATTTATTGATTAGTGATATGAAAGCTCTGTTGCAGGGGCAAACCATTTTCCCGCCGATTTATGATTTTGTCACTCATGCCCGCAAACCCAGCACGGACGCTATCGGACCGCACGCCATCATCGTGCTCGAAGGTATTTTGACGTTTGACAACCCGGAGCTGCGAAATTTGATGGACATCAAATTATATGTTGACACCGATCCGGATATTCGCTTCATCCGCCGGCTCAAGCGCGATATTTTGGAGCGCGGGCGATCGCTGGAGTCGATAATTCGCCAGTACGAGGAGAGCGTGCGCCCAATGCACCTGCAATTCGTTGAACCCACCAAGCGTTACGCGGATATCATTATACCGGAAGGCGGCTACAACAAAGTGGCGATTGATTTAATCAAAACGAAGATCGAAGCGCTGTTGCGGGAGAGGGAATAGAGGATAGAGGTAGGCTATGTTAGACACAGTTTCAAAAGACATGGGTTGGATTGAAGTCATCGTCGGCAGCATGTTCAGCGGCAAATCCGAGGAGCTGATTCGGCGGCTGCGGCGAGCGCAGATCGCCCGGCAGGAGGTTGCCATCTTCAAGCCGTTGATCGATACGCGGTTTTCAAACGATCATATCGTTTCGCACAGCGAGCAAAAAATCCCATCGGTATCGGTTCTAAATGCGTTTGAGATTTTGGAGCGGTCGCGCGACGCGAAGGTAGTGGGCATCGACGAGGGACAATTTTTTGGGCTGGAACTGATCGAGATTTGCGAAAAACTCGCTGCGCAGGGCAAGCGCGTCATCGTCGCCGGACTGGATCAGGATTACCGCGGCAAGCCCTTCGACCCTATGCCGCAGATGCTCGCAATTGCTGAGTCCATCACCAAAACCCTCGCGATCTGCGTCAAGTGCGGCAATCCCGCCAACCGCACTCAACGTATTACGAAAGATAAAGATCGCGTGCTGGTAGGCGCCACCGATATGTACGAAGCGCGCTGCCGAAATTGTTTTGAGCCGCCGAAAGAATAAACCCATTTCGACAAAATCAGGAGTGAGTAAATGGAGCGATTCATCAGCGCCGTTGGTGTATTTGTTTTGCTCGGAATCGCATGGCTGCTTTCCAACAACAAACGACACATCAATTACCGGGTGGTGTTATGGGGGATTCTCTTGCAAGTGGTTCTTGCGGTCATCGTCATTAAAACTGGGCCGGGTCAAAAGATTTTTGCTTACGCGCAGAATGTCGTCACCGCGCTGCTGGGTTTTAGCGACGCCGGCGTATCGTTTCTTTTTGGGAGCCTCCTGCACGGCGACGCCGATCTAATGCAGTCTGTCGGTAGCAGCGCGGACCAAACCATCTTTGGGCAGGTTCTACACACTGGTTTTGCATTTGCCGTCCATGTTTTGCCCGCCATCATTTTCCTTTCCTCGCTGATGGCGGTTTTATATTACCTCGGCTGGATGCAACGTGTGGTGCAAGGCGTGGCGCGGGTGATAGCGCGCTTCATCGGCACCAGCGGCGCTGAGACCCTTGCCGTGGCTTCCAATATTTTTTTAGGACAAACGGAGTCACCGCTGCTGATTCGTCCGTATATTTCAAGCCTGACTCTCTCAGAGTTGATGACCGTTATGGCTGGCGGGTTCGCCACGATTGCCGGCAGCATGCTGGCGGCTTATGCGCACCTCGGGTTTGACGTTGGGGACCTGATGGCGGCGAGTGTACTTTCGGCGCCGGCGGCCCTGGTGATGGCGAAAATTATTTGGCCGGAGACCGAGGATCCGAAAACGAAGGGCGAGATAAAGATCAAAATTGAAAAGACCGCCACCAATCTTTTGGATGCGGCGGCTGGCGGCGCGTTGGACGGGATGAAATTGGCGATCAACGTTGGCGCACTGGCCCTGGCGTTCGTCGCTATCATCGCGATGTTAGATTTCATTTTATTTGAGATCGGCGCGCTATTTGGCGCGTCGGATTTTGGATTAATGAAAATTTTCGGATATGCGTTCGCGCCGCTCGCCCTGGTGATGGGAGTCGAGTCGGCGGATGTTTTGAATTTTGGATATTTGTTAGGCTCTCAAATTTCGATCAACGAATTTGTCGCTTATTCACAGCTTCTGGATTTGAAGTCTCAGCTTTCGCCGCGCACCTTCACACTTGCCACGTACGCGCTCAGCGGCTTCGCTAATTTCAGCGCCATCGCCATTCAAATCGGATTGCTTGGCGGCATCGCTCCCGACCGCAAAGAAGATCTGGCGCGCATCGCCCTCAAAGCGATGATCGCCGGGGCGCTGGCGTCGTGGCTCACCGCTGCCATTGCTGGGATCATGATTTGACCATTTCTGTTTGCCGGCGGCTTTTTAAATAATCGCTGATTAAAATGAAATAGAACGGGGCATACTCCACAAATTTCACCCACAACGGTTCCTGCCAAATTCCGGATTTTGCATATTCGATCAGAGTCCAATAAGAAAAGCCGATTAGTCCGGTCAGCAACAGCCACGCGCGGTTCGGGCTTATCACGAGAAACGGCAGCAGCCAGCACAAATACCATGGCTGTAGCGTTGGACTCAGCAGAAAGAAGCTTCCCATCAGAATCAAACCCAATTTTGCGATCCAGGGCTGGCCTTCGCGCTGTAAATCAGTTTGCAGGCGTTTTACAAAATAGAAAAAGACTCCTGAGAAGATGAGGCCCACGATGATTTTAGAAATGTTCAGCGCTAGATCGATGCCGCGCGTGTGGAGAGTCGTGGCATCGGGGTAATAGCCGTAGGGGAGGAGCATGAGCAGGTAGATCAAACTCTCTGGCAGCATCGGTTTTATCTTTTCAAAGATCAGCGCGAAGATGGAATCATTGAATTGCCATTTCTCGCTATAGGTCAAGAGCCCGCTGAACAACCCCCCGCCGGCATCGACATAAGGCAAATAGAGCATAACAACCAGCAGACTGAAGATTATCGCCACTTCCTTTCTGTTCTTTTTCAACAGAAACAGAACGGGCCAGATGACAACGGTGAAGAACTTGGTCAGAAATGAAAGCGCCAGCGCGATGTTCGAGGCGTGAAACTTGTTTCTAAAAAACAGCCAAAGGGAGAGACTAAGAAAAAAAATGCCGAGGATGTCGATGTGGCCGCTGCCCGAGAATTCTATGATGACGAGCGGATTCCATGCATAAATCAACCCGCGGCGGAGATTGATTCCGAGCCGCCGCAGCATCAGCAAGAGAATTGCGACGGTTAGCAGGTCAAAACCTACCAGCGCGGCTTTGAGTGCAGTCACCGAAGGATGGATTTTGTAAATCGCCGCAAAAAAAAGCTGATTGACCGGCGGGTAAACGGTGGGAATCTCTTTGTGGTTGATGCGCGGGTAGATTTGGTCGTCGCGCAGGTCCGCCAGTTCATCCGCTGCGGGCGGATACTGGTACGGGTTTATGCCGTGCGCGGCCACCCGACCATCCCAGAGGTAACGGTAGACGTCGTCTGAGAGTGACGGCTGGCTCACAAGCATCGTAAGGCGGAACAGAATTCCGAAGATGACTCCGATCAGCAAAACCTGATTCTTGGAAAGCGTTGATTGGTGAACGTCATTGCCGCGGGGTTTGTTAAAATCAAAAAATCTCCGGGCTGATAACCAATAAATCGCAAATAGGATTCCATAATAGATAAGAAAGCGGGGAATGTTGATACGCAGGTCCGGAGTTCGTGCAATGAGAAAATACACGATTTCGGTGGCTGCCCCGGCCAGAATTAGCACAAGAAAATTTAGTTTTTTGAGTCGAGCCATGCACAGTCAATATATTTCAGTTCGAAATTTAAAGCAAATGGTCTTTTTAAAAGTGGCTGCCAACAGGCCAATCCCAATTGCCCCAATGCGTGTAGTCAAAAAGCGTCTATCGTCCTCAGAGAGTGGAAATTTATTTCTGCCCACCAATAGAAAAAAGATTGGGAGGGGAGGAATACTCTCTGCAAGAAGCAGAGATCGACATTCATGTTTGCAATGCCAGAATTATGCAAAAAGCAGGTTCTGGCATTATTATTTTATGCTCTATATGCTTCCGAAGGTCTTTTAAAATCAAACAATATTCTTGCTTACAGCTGTTTAAACTTGTATATTGAAAAAAATTTTATATCTGCGAGGGTCATGAAGTACGCTATCATTTCCGATATTCATGGCAATTTGGAAGCGCTCGAAAGCGTATTGGCCGAAATTGACAAAGTGAAAGCGGATTCACTGTTGTGTTTGGGTGATATCGTTGGCTATGGACCGAATCCCAACGAATGCGTTGAGTTGATCAAGAAGCGAGCCGATGTATCGCTTGCGGGCAATCATGATTATGCGCCGCTTGGGAAGCTGGATTTGTCGTATTTTAATCCATGGGCCAAGTCGGCCATTGAATGGACAGCTTCACAATTGAACCAAGAGTCCATCGATTTTTTGCTGAGTTTACCGCTGAAAAAAGAAATGAATGGTTTTACCATAGTTCACGCCACTCCGGGTGAACCTGACGGATGGAACTACATCATCACCATCGGCGATGCCGTAAAAAATTTTCCGGAGTTCAACGGTCAGGTCTGTTTCATTGGTCATTCCCATGTTCCTATGGTCGTTGCAGTGAATGGCAGTGACGAATATCGCGTGATTCGAGAAAATCCGGTTCGGATTGAGCCGAATATGCGGTATATTATCAATGTTGGCAGCGTTGGTCAGCCGCGTGATTTTATTCCGAAAGCGGCTTTTGCCATCTATGAAACCGACTCGCAACTGTATGAGCTTTTTCGAGTGGAGTACGACATCGCGGAAACGCAAAGCAAGATTTTTAAATCTGGCCTGCCGACCTTTTTGGCGGAACGATTGGAATTAGGTCAATAGTTATTTAAAGTAATGTATGTTGTCCAGGAGGTAAAGCCCATGGATACTAATAATGGCAAACAACTGATACTTTCCGAAGATATTTATAATGGTATCAGTAAAGTTCTGGAGGAACTGGCCGCCAACACGCGGGCGGAGTTGATTATTTTCTGCGAATCGAACGGCTACCCGATTCTCCACAAAGGTAGTGTGGATAACTTGGATCTGCCGATTATATCTTCACTTGCGGCAAACAATTTCTCAGCCACCGCCAAAATAGCGGCTATGCTCGGTGAAAAAGATGCCTTCAAGTTTCTTTTCCACGAAGGCGAGCATACTAACATGTACCTTTCTAATGTAGGATTCAATTTTGTTTTGTTGGTGATCTTCGATGTGGAAGTGGCGCTTGGCATCATCAGAATCTACACCAAGAAAGCGATCGACGCGTTAACGAAGCTCTTGAGCTCAGTCAAAGAAGAAGAAAAGAAGACCAAAGAGCTATTCGATCTCGAATTCAAAACGTTGTTAAGCGAAGAGCTGAGCCGCTCTTTGAAAATATAGTCAAGTTGATTTCAAGTATCATGTTTATTAACAGCGCATTACAAGAAATCAACCTGAAGGTTGTATATTACGGGCCAGGGCTAAGCGGCAAGACGACCAACCTGGAATATATTTACACCCGGCTCGAACCATCTATGCGCAGCGAGCTGGTCTCCCTGAAAACGCGCGAAGAACGCACCCTCTATTTTGATTTCATGCAATTGGAACTCGGAAGAATCAAGGGTTTGAAACCACGGTTTAATCTCTATACCGTTCCCGGACAGGTCTATTATAACTTCAGCCGGAAAATTATTTTGCGCGGCGCCGATGGCATAGTTTTCGTAGCCGATTCACAGAGAGACTGCATGGGCGATAACCTCGACTCACTCTTGGATTTGGAGAAAAATTTGATCGAAACCAGCATGTCGTTGCAGAACATCCCATGGGTGATTCAATATAACAAACGTGATTTGCCAGACATTGAATCGATCGATACAATGCAATCAAAGCTGAATTTTTTTGGTGTACCCCACACCCAGGCAGTGGCATCGCGTGGAGTCGAGGTTGTTTCGACACTCAAAATGATTATTTCTGAAGTGGTTTATAAGATTGATACCTTGGTGGAGCAATGAGGCAACATTCATTATGAGTCAGGAAAAATCACCGCAATTTCTCATCCAGGATGCCATGCAAGCTATTTTGGAGAGTGGCAACTATGACATGGTTCATTTGTTTTCCAGTGAGGGCTTGCCTCTTGCCGAATGCTACAAAAATGGCATCGTGCCCAAAGACCGACTGGTTGAGCTATCAATACTTTTTCGTGAGTTAAAGCAGATGGCGGACTTGATGGGACAAATTTCGAATATCAAAGAATTGATTTTAGAAGGAAATAACCAGCGGAAGATCGTCTTCCGTTTCTTCCAGGCATTCAATCAGGAAGTGGTACTGGCCATCGTTGTTCCCCCGAAAAAATCTTACCGCGGGTTAACCAATTCCTTGATCAAAACCATTGAAGGAGTTACGTTCTAAAAAAACAGCCGCTCAACAGGTCTCCCTCTATTGAGCGGCTCCCAATCCGGCCGGGCCTCACACTAGCCAAAAAAACCGGACTATCCACCTCCACACACAAACCTTTTCGATTTCTTATTTGATAAAGAGACAGTTAAAAACCTTCTTTCCTTGCAAATAAATTTATATAAAAAAAATAATTTTTTTTGAATGCGTTAGTAAGTTGTTTGTAGAAGCCTGTTTCAGGATTATACATTGTACATTATTCAAACAGGTATTACCGACTACTCTGAATTTTTTCAAAGCGTATAAGATACTAAAAATACATTACCTAAAGATTACGCTTGTAACTGGCACATAACTTGCCAAATCGTAGCATTGATTACGGTTCATGGATGAGCCGGCTGCAAATTTTCAGATCGAGTCTTTCAGGGAATGGGGATCTATATGACTCTTCTGATGCTGGGACTTTCTTATAAAAGGATTTATGGGAAAGTCCCGGTGTTTTTTTATTCCCACCTCCATCTATTCTTTCTTGGACATACCGTTTAAATTAAAATTATAGTAAAAGCCTGAAAGCCCGTGCATATTACCGAATTCCAAATATATTATGTCTCAACTTTTTGGGAGAGTTGACATCGCTTGCCGTTGTTAGCCTGCCCGCATAAGTCGACGTTTTATTCCTGCCCATTAACTATTCGTTTGGAACCTATAAGCACAGACCAATTGAAAATTCAGTTCGGGAACGGCGCGGCTTTCGTTGTTGAGCTGCCGGCTATCAATGAAGAAACGCAAAAACCTCAAGGCCTCGAAACTCCAGAATTAAGTAATGGTTGCGACCAGGCTTTTTAGCGTCCGCAAATTTCTTTCCCGCTTAAGTTTTATCGTCTCAGTATTTCTTGCCGCCCCATTATTGTTGTGTTGACTTTCATTGCAAAAATTAATATATTTTCGCCGCTTTGCGAGAGTGGCGGAACTGGCAGACGCGCTAGACTTAGGATCTAGTGCCGAAAGGCGTGTGGGTTCGAGTCCCTCCTCTCGCACTTGATTTATAGACACACCAGCATTTTCAAATTCAGGGATAAATTGGAAACCAAAATAACCAAAGAAGGCAGTACCAAATACATTGTCGCGGTCGAGGTTCCGGAAGCGGAGCTGCGGCCCCACTTTGATGCAGTTTACCGTTCTTATCAAAAGAACATAAAACTGAAAGGCTTTCGCAAAGGCAAGGCTCCTTTGGGTTTGATTAAAAAGCTTTTCGACGAAGAAATGCGCGGCGAGGCCATCGATCAAGTGGTGCAAAGCGTTTTCAAAGAAGTCAGCGCCAAAGAAAATCTGCGCCCGGTGGCGCCCGCAAAGCTGCAAGACATTCATTACCATCCCGAGGGCAGGCTGCATTTTGTCGCTGCGGTAGAAGTAGTCCCCGAGGTGGAAATAAAAAACTATCGTGGGCTGTCGGTTGAAAAAGAAATGTATGAAGTTGCAGAGGATGATGTCGCTGCCGCCCTCGCCGACGTGCGCGAGCAGATGGCTGTGATGCAGCCGGTTGAAGACGCCGCGCAAGAGAATCACTACATCCTTGCAGATTTCCAGGAAGTTGATATCACCGGGGTACCGGTCATCGGCAAGAAATTCGAAAATCGTTTTTTCCCTCTCACAAAAGATGGCGATGATTTCAATAACCAAATCGCGCAACAATTGCTGGGAGTAAAGCCCGGCGAAACGCGCAGAGTTGAAATTCAACCGCTGCGAAAAGACGCTTCCCAGAAGGAGAAGCCAGAGCTCTACAGCGTTCAGGTCAAAGAAATTAAAGCGAAGCAGGTGCCCGAGCTCGACGATGAGTTGGCCAAGGATGTCGGCAAATTCGAAACCCTCGATCAGCTGAAAGCCGATCTCAAAGATAAAATAATTCGGCAAACGCAGTCCAACAATCGGCGCAAGCTTCACAACCATCTTACTGATGAGCTTCTCAAACAAAACCCATTTGATTTGCCCGAGGCGATGATCAACAATTACCTCGATGCCGTCGTCGAAAGCGCCAAAGAAGATCAGAAGCAAATAGATGAAGCGGCGTTGCGCAGCCAATACCGGCCCATCGCCATCTGGAATCTCAAGTGGGAAATCGCTAAAGATAAAATCATCGAGATGGAAGGGCTCAAAGTTACAGATGAAGATAAGAAGGCGTACATCAGCCGTATTGCCGCGGAGCGCAACGTCGATGAACAGAAGGTGTGGAATTCTGTGAAAGGCGAACGCAACCAAAAACGCTTAGAAGATGATATTTTAGAATCGAAGGTGCTAGAATTTTTGGAAAAGAACGCGCAGATCGCAGAAATAAAAGTCACTCGCAAAGATCTGGAAAGGGCCAGGGAATTGTCGCTGACGAAATAACACCCGTCAATTTTTGTTATCATTTCAAGAAACCAACTAATCGAATAGAAAGAGAGTGCTATGGGACTTGTGCCAATTGTAGTTGAACAGACCGGGCGCGGCGAGCGCGCCTACGATATTTTTTCGCGCTTGTTGAAAGAGCGCATCATTTTTCTTGGCAGCGCCATCGACGACAACGTTGCGAGTTTGTGCATCGCGCAGATGTTGTTTCTGGAAGCCGAGGACCCGGAGAAAGACATTTCAATCTATATCAATTCACCGGGCGGTTACGTTTCATCGGGGCTGGCAATTTATGATACCATGCAGCACGTCAAACCCGACCTTGTGACTTACTGCATGGGGCAGGCCTCCAGCATGGGCGCCATCATTTTGACGGCGGGCAAAAAAGGCAAGCGTTTCGCGTTGCCGCACGCGCGGGTGATGATTCACCAGCCTCTCGGCGGCGCGCAGGGGCAGGCCACCGATATTGAAATTCAAACGAAAGAAATTCTGACCATCCGTGAAAAACTCAACCAGATTCTGAGCTATCATACTGGCCAATCCATTGACAAAATCGCCAAAGATTCCGATCGTAATTTCTTTATGTCTGCCGAAGACGCCAAGTCGTACGGCCTCATCGACGAGGTGCTCGATCGCAAGGGCCTAACGAAAAAGATGGCGAAAAATGACGAGAAAAAATAGGAGCCGAGCTCTTGGCCGATAAAGAGTACAAAGATCAAATCATCACCTGCTCCTTCTGCCGGAAAAACTCCAATCAGGTGGATTGCATTGTTACGGGGCCGGACGTATTTATTTGCAATGAGTGCGTCAAAAGCGCCACCGATATCATAAAAGACGATGCTATCCGCCGCGGCAAATCATTTCGCGATCATGAATTCCTGCCCGCGGATATTCGGCAGGCGCTGGACGATTATGTCGTGGGACAGGAACTGGCCAAGAAAAATCTCGCGGTGGCGGTTTACAATCATTATAAACGCATTCGATCCGCTAGCGGCTTTGACGACGTTGAAATCGAAAAGAGCAACATCCTTTTGATCGGCCCGACGGGCACCGGTAAAACGCTGCTGGCGCAAACCCTCGCGCGATTTTTGCAAGTGCCGTTCACCATTGCCGATGCCACCACACTCACCGAAGCAGGTTACGTGGGCGAGGACGTGGAGAATATTCTGGTGCGTCTGCTGCAGGCCGCCGACTACGATCTCGAGAAGGCCGAGAAAGGCATCATTTATATCGATGAGATAGATAAAATTTCACGCAAAGATGGCAACCCCTCCATCACGCGCGACGTTTCGGGCGAGGGCGTGCAGCAGGCTTTGCTGAAAATGCTGGAGGGAACAGTGGCGGCAGTGCCCCCCAAGGGCGGCCGCAAGCATCCGGAGCAGAATCTCATTAATGTGAACACGAAAAATATTTTGTTCATTTGCGGCGGGGCGTTTGTGGGGTTAGATAAAATCATCATCAGCCGTCTCGGAAAACGTAACATCGGTTTTGGCGCCGATCTCGGCAAAAGCCAAGTCGAAGACAAAGGCCAAGTTCTGCGACATGTGGAGCCAGAAGACCTGCTCAAATATGGCTTGATTCCGGAATTTGTGGGTCGTTTGCCCATCATCGCGGTGCTCGACGAGCTTAACGAAGAGGCCCTGCATGATATTTTAATGAAACCGAAGAACGCGCTTACCAAACAGTACAAACGACTGTTTGAAATGGACGACGTGGAATTAGATTTTGAGCAAGATGCCCTGACCAGTATCGTGAAACTGGCAAAAAAGCGCGGCACCGGCGCGCGCGGCCTGCGCGCCATTTTCGAGGACATCATGCTCGATTTGATGTACGAAATCCCCTCTCGCAGAGATATCAAACAATGCATTCTTACCAAAGATTTTGTTTTGAAGAAAACCCCGCCCGTTTATAATTATAAACAAGCCAAAAAGAGCGCCTGATGAATCGCGCGACTCCTCTCAAGAAATTTGGGCGGAGAACCGTCACGTTTAAAACTGAAGAAAATATGCACAAAGTAATCCGCGATGGCGCGACCATCGAAATCAATCAACGTCTGCCCGTTTTGCCCCTTAAGGAAGTGATCGTCTTTCCGTATATGATTTATCCTTTGCTGGTGGGCCGCGAATCCTCTTTGAAGACCATCGAAGAATCCATGCTGCTCGATAAGATGATTTTCCTTTCGGCGCAGAAAGACATGGCGATCGATATCCCCACCAAAGACGATCTCTACAGAGTTGGGGTGATCGCTCGCATCCTGCAGATATTGAAACTACCGAACGGGTTGATGAAAGTGCTGGTCGAGGGAATTGTGCGCGGCAAAATCGTTCGCTACTTTTCTATCGAAGACCATTTTCAAGCACGCATAGAAATCCTCGACGAGGGCGGCAATTTCGATCCCAATGTGAAAGCCAAGATGCGCCGGGCCAGCGCGCTGTTCAAAAACTATGTGCGTCTTAATCGCAACATTCCCGATGAGATTTTGCTGAGCCTCGAAGGCCTCGAACACCCGCAGCGCTTCGCAGACTTCGTTGCCGCGCATCTGCAATGCAGCCTCAAAGTCAAGCAGAAGATTTTGGAAACAATCACGGTGGAGAAGGAACTCGAGGAGCTCATCAACATTCTCGATTCAGAGATGGAGATTCTGGAGCTGGAAAAAGAAATGGAAGACAAGGTGCGCAATCGCATTCAAAAATCCCAGCGCAATCTCTATCTACAGGAACAAATGCGCACCATCCAAGAGGAGTTGGGTGAAGAAGGCGAGCTCAACGGCGAGTTTGCGTTTTTAAGTGAGAAAATCAAAAAAGCGCGCATGCCCAAAGAGGTCGAAGAAAGGGCTTACGAAGAGCTGGATAAACTGCGCAGCACGCCGCCGTTTTCGCCCGAGTCGACCGTCATTCGCAATTACCTGGAGTGGTTGCTGGCAGTGCCATGGTTTAAAAAGACGAAAGACAACATCGATATCGACGCCGCGCAAACCATTCTTGAAGAGGATCACTACGGTTTGAAAAAACCGAAAGAGCGCATTCTCGAACATCTGGCGGTGCTGAAGCTGGTGAAGAATATGCGGGGACCCATTCTGTGTCTTGTAGGGCCGCCGGGAGTGGGGAAAACTTCGCTGGCGCGATCGGTGGCGCGCGCCATGGGCCGCAATTTCGTGCGGGTATCGCTGGGAGGAGTTCGCGACGAAGCCGAAATCCGCGGCCACCGCCGCACGTATATCGGTTCCATGCCGGGGAAAATCGTTCAATCCATGAAACGCGCCAAAACCGTCAATCCGGTTTTCCTGCTCGATGAAGTCGATAAAATGAGCATGGACTTTCGCGGCGATCCCTCGGCTGCGCTGCTGGAAGTTTTAGATCCGGAGCAGAACCGTGCTTTTAACGATCACTACCTCGAAGTGGATTATAACCTGTCGCAGGTTTTCTTCATCACCACTGCCAACCTGCAAAGCCAGATTCCAGAGCCGTTGCAGGATCGCATGGAGATCATCAACTTGCCGGGCTACCTTGAGCATGAAAAACTCGAAATCGCCAAGGGATTTCTGATTCCAAAACTGTTCAAGCAACATGGTTTGAAAAGGAAATATTTGAGCTTTGAAGATTCGGCGATCCTGCACATCATCCGCGAGTACACCCGCGAAGCCGGCGTCCGCAATTTAGAGCGCGAGCTCTCCGCCAGCTGCCGCAAAGTGGCGCGCGATATCGTGCGCAATGGCCTGAACAGCAAATTCACCATCACGGCTGAGAACGTGGCGAAGCATCTCGGCGTTGCCAAGTTTCCCGACCGCCAGTTTGCGAAGAGCGATTTGGTAGGTTCAGCATTCGGCCTGGCGTGGACTCGATACGGCGGCGACATTTTGCAGATCGAAGTGAATGTAATGAAAGGCAAAGGCAATTTGTCGCTGACTGGCAAGTTGGGCGACGTGATGAAAGAATCGGCCCGCGCCGCTTATTCGTACATTCGCGCTAATTCGAAAAATCTCGAGATTCAGTCGGAATTCTGGAGGAGCAGCGACATCCATATTCATATCCCAGAGGGGGCAACTCCGAAGGATGGGCCATCGGCAGGGATTACAATTGCGGTGGCGCTCGCTTCGGCTCTTTCCAATCGCGCCGTGCGCATGGACGTGGCGATGACCGGCGAAATCACGTTGCGCGGCAATGTCTTGGCCATCGGCGGGTTGAACGAGAAGCTGCTGGCGGCGCAGCGCTACGGCATCAAAAGCGTGATCATTCCGGCAGAGAACGCCAAAGAGTTGGATGAGATTCCGAAGGAAGTTAAGAATGGATTGGAAATTGTCACGGTCGCGAGTATGAAAGAGGTGTTTAAGCAAACGCTCATTTGAAAGAAATTTCCATGAAATTGAGAGACAAAGAAAAGAGTTTGATAGTCGATACATTTTTGAAGACAGCAGAGTATGTCATTTCAATCATGGTTTTGGGCACATTAATTTCCGATCGATTTAATATTCCGGTTTTGCTGTTGGTATTTTTATTTTCATTTCATTAATTGTAATTGCCATTTTTATTTCATCCAAAACTAGGGAATAATGAACTATCGGAGGCACTCGTGTTAGAATCATTCATTGTTCTTGCCGTTGGTCTTGTAGGTTTTGCTTTAGTTATGGCGTTTGTTGTTTGGTATCAAGACCGAAAGGAAAGGAAGAAAGTTTAATTTTTGCCAAATGAAGATCACCTCGGTTGAATTTGTCAAAAGTGTTGTGAGCATAAAAGAAATACCCGGCGATAGCTTGCAGGAAATCGCTATTTCCGGCCGGTCAAACGTTGGCAAATCCAGTCTTATTAACTGTCTGCTCAATCGTAAAAAAATAGCCAAAATCAGCTCGACGCCCGGCAAGACCCGCCAACTCAATTATTACCGTATCAACGACCGTTTTTTTCTAGTGGATTTACCGGGATACGGCTTCGCAAAAGTGCCGAAATCAGAAACGCAGCAATGGCGGCGCCTCCTCGAAAGCTACTTTGAGAGCAGCAAATACTTAAGTGGTGTTGTGGCGCTCATCGATAGCCGCATCGGCCCCACCGATCTCGATATGCTATTGATCGACTGGCTCTCCAGTTTGAAAATACGGATGGTTGTGGTCGCCACTAAAGCGGACAAGCTTTCAAAATCCCAACTCATCAAACAGTTGGCAAGCACTACAAAACGGGTTGCGTCCTATCATCCCAATGCTATCATTCCGTTTTCTATTATCAACGGGATGGGCAAAGCGGAACTCTGGAAAGAAATGCAATTATTAATGGAGTGAGTTTATGAGAGCAAGATTGTTTACGCCCGGCCCAACACAAGTACCGGAACGGGTACAAGTGGCCATGTCTAATCCCATTATGCACCATCGCGGGCCAGCATTCCAGCAAATTTTGCAGGAGGTAGTTGACGGGCTCAAATACTTTTTTCAAACCAAAGAAGCTGTACTGACGGTGACCTCTTCCGGCACTGGCGCCATGGAAGCCAGCGTCGTTAATTTGCTTTCCAAGGGCGATCCGGTGCTGACTGTTTCCAGCGGCAAATTCGGCGAGCGCTGGGGCCAGTTGTGCCAGACATTCGGCGCAGAAACTCATGTGATGGAAGTGCCCTGGGGCGAAGCGGTCAACCCGGATGACATCAAAAAATTTCTGCAGAGCCATCCAGAGATCGTTGCGGTGTTCATAACTCACAGCGAAACCTCCACCGGAGTTGTCGCCGACGTGAAATCCATAGCCGAAGTGGTGCGTCAGCTTTCCAACGCGCTGCTGGTGGTGGATGCCATCACCTCGGCCGGCGTACTGCCGTTCAAAATGGATGAGTGGGGCATCGACGTGGCAGTCACGGGCTCGCAAAAAGGATTGATGATTCCGCCGGGGCTGGCTTCGGTGGCGATCAACCAACGCGCGTGGGGGCGGGTCGAGCGCTCTAATCTGCCAAAGTTCTACTTTGATTTCAAAAAAGAAAAAGCATCATTGGAGAAGAAATCCACGACGTGGACGCCGGCGATCACCTTGTTCATGGGGTTGCGCGAAGCGCTGGCGATGATCCGAGAAAATGGCCTCGAAAAGATGTGGGAAAAATACGCGCTGCTCGCCGACGCCACGCGCCAGGGCGCGACTGCGCTGGGACTGGAGTTGTTTGCCAAGGCGCCTTCGGATTCGCTGACTGCGGTGAAGGTACCGGATGCCATCGATGGGTCAAAGTTTGTTCGCCATCTGCGAGAAAAATATGGCATCACAGTCGCCGGTGGCCAGGGGCATCTCAAAGGCAAAATCTTTCGCATCGCCCACATGGGATATTATGATTCGCTGGATATGGTGGCCATGGCTTCAGCGCTCGAGATGACGCTGTCGGATTTTGGCTGGGAATTCGAGCACGGTTCCGGAGTTTATACTGTTCAGAACATTTTTATGAAGCATAATTTGCGAAGTTGATTACCTATGAAAATTTTGATCGCAGACCATGTTGATGATTGCTGTGGAAATATTTTGCGTGAGCGCGGGTTTGTGGTTGACTATTCACCCGGCGCCTCCGGCGAGCAGCTCTTTGAAAAGATTGCCGATGCCGACGGCTTGATCGTTCGCAGCGCAACCAAAGTCACTGCGGAAGTGATGGCCCGTGCGCTCAAGTTGAAGGTAGTGGGCCGCGCCGGCGCCGGCGTCGATAACATCGACGTGGCGGCGGCGATCAAACGGGGCATCGCAGTATTCAACGCTGCGGCTGCCAACACACTATCCGCGTCCGAACATACGTTGGCGTTGATGCTGGCGCTGGCCCGCGAAATTCCCCGGGCAAATCTGTCGCTGGCGCAGGGCAAATGGAATCGCAGCGCTTTTCAGGGCGTCGAGTTGTTCGGCAAAATTTTGGGAATCATCGGATTAGGAAAGATTGGCCGCGCAGTGGCGGCGCGCTCGCAAGCCTTTGGGATGGAGGTTATCGCTTTCGATCCATTGATTGGGCCAGAGGTGTTTGCCAACGCGGGCGTCGAATCGTGCACACTGAATGATTTGATTCGCCGCAGCGATTTCATCACCATTCATGCGCCCTTCAGCGGCGACACAAAGTATCTGATTGGGGAGGCGCAATTCCGCATCTGCAAGCCCAGCCTGCGGATCATTAACACCGCGCGCGGTGGAATTATTGACGAACTGGCGTTGTATCAAGCTTTGAAAGATGGCCGCGTCACCGGCGCCGCCATCGATGTTTTTGAAAAAGAGCCCCCCGGCGATCTTCCTTTACTGAAATTAGAAAACGTCGTTGCCACGCCGCATCTTGGCGCTAACACTGTGGAAGCCCAGCGGCGAGTGGCCGAGGAAATCGCGCGTTCGGTGGCGGATTTTCTTTTGAATAAAAAAGTAGATAATATTGTTAATCCCGACGTGAGCAATTCATAAACCGCAGGGACGCAGAGATGCAAGGTTCGAGAAAATAAGAATTAAAATCGAAATCAATAGTACGCCATACCAAGAACTTCGATGAAGCAAACATTTTCTCAGCGTCTTTGCGCCTTTGCGCCTTTGCGGTGAAAACTTTATAAGTTAGAAGACGATGGCTAAAATTCTGATAGTCGAAGACGATCGCAACACCCTGAGCGGGTTGACGGAAATTTTGAGCCAGGAGGGCTTCGAGGTTGAGGGCGTAGAAAACGCACGCAAGGCGCTCAAGGCGCTGCAAAAAGATTCATTCGACATCTTGCTCACAGATCTAAAGATGTCGGAGATGAGCGGTATGGAGTTGTTTGAGCGCTCGCTACCCGTAGCCCCGGAAATGAAGACCATCGTAATGACGGCGTACAGCTCGGTGAAAGACGCCGTCGAAGCGATGAAAAAAGGGGTGTACGAATATCTCACCAAACCGCTGGACCTCGATGAGTTATTTGTGATTCTGCAGAAAGCCATCGGCGAGCAGAAGCTGCAGCGTGAAAACGTCGAGCTGAAGAAGCAGGTGAAGTCGACCTACAGTTTTCACAACATCGTGGGCAACGGTCCGGCCATGCAGCGCATTTTTAATACGATTACGAAAGTTGCTAAAACGCAGTCGACAATTCTAATCCGCGGCGAAAGCGGCACGGGCAAGGAGTTGGTAGCGCGGGCTATTCATTATAATAGTCCGAGACTGAACAATGCCCTTGTGGAAATCAGTTGCGCGTCATTTCCGGAAACGCTGCTGGAAAGCGAATTGTTTGGCTACGAGAAGGGCGCGTTCACCGGCGCTGACGGCCGCAAAAAGGGCCGCTTTGAGTTGGCCCACGGCGGCACCATTTTTTTGGATGAAATTGGCGACATCTCTGAAGGCGTGCAAACCAAATTGCTGCGAGTTTTACAGGAAAGGAAGATCACTCGGCTGGGCGGCACCGAAACCGTCAGCGTGGACGTGCGGCTGATTACGGCCACCAACCGCGATTTGGAAAAAGCCATGGTCGAGAACAAATTTCGTGAGGACCTTTACTACCGTTTGAACGTTATCCCAATCGTGCTGCCTCCACTGCGAGAGCGCAAAGATGATATTCCACTGCTCATCGATCATTTCATAAAAAAATATAGCCTCGAAAACAAAGTACCTCCGCCCAGAATGTCGGAAGAAGCTTTTAAAAGGTGCATTGAGTACGATTGGCCGGGCAACGTGCGCGAACTGGAAAACGCTTTTGAAAACGCCATCGTGCTTGGGGATGGTGGTGTTATTCTTCCTGAGCATTTACCCTTTGGAGTTCTCAACCGGTCGCGAGGCTCCATTAAGTTTGATTTCTTGAAAAATTCTGGAAGAACTTTTAAAGACAAAGTGGAGGCCGCAGAAAAGCTGATTTTGCATGAAGCCATCGAACAGGTTGGCGGAAATAAATCCGCCGCTGCAAAAGATCTCAATATCAGTTTACGAACTATGCGATATAAAATCAAAAAGTACGGCCTTTAGAAGTTGTTGTACTTTTCCCTCTATTCTTAGCAGTCCTATTTTCTGAATATCCCCCAAAAATTCTTTATTGCCTTAGTTTAAATTATTGATAAGAAAATCATTTATGCCTAAAAAGTTTATGAATTTTCAAGGAAAGAAATGGCCGATCCTGCACAAGTTTGCAACTGTGTATTCCTTCGCTTTTGTGTCTAAAACCACGGTTACAAACCGTGTTGGAACAGGCAAAGTTTGAAAAAATAAAGATTAAGAATGAAAAGGAATAGTAAATAAAGCATTCCAAGTTCTTCGATGAGACAAACATTCCGAATCCGTTATTCATTCTCAGCGTCTTAACGCCTTTGCGGTGAAAAGTTTGTGAATAATGCAAGCTATCAATTCAATTTTTGACAACGACTTCGGTGGCGATTTTGGGCTTGATTTTCATGCTAACTTTCAATAAACGAATAGCCCACTTTTATACAAGAAAAATAGACGGTTGCCGACCTTCAGTGACACTCTTTTCCACCTGATTTTGTGTATGTCACTCTATGCAAAATTCTGCAGCGATTTGTGAAAGATTTTGCATCCTGATGGCTGCGCACAGAAAAGTATAGCAATATTGTGCATCCACTAAGCATTTAATAATATAACATCTAAAGGCTATTCATTTTTCAGATGCTTTTGATAAAACTTAGTGGTATAATAATTGCCAATTTGCAGTCGTCAAGAATATCCTCTTCTTAAGGCATTTAATACAAAAAATCATAATAACAAGGAATCCCGGAGGGAGGTGAAATTCTGTCTTAACACTCTTCAGTTTCAGTGGTTTTAGTGCTGTAAGTCCAATCCAATTAATCTTTCACAATTACGGAGGATAACTAAATGGCTCAACGAACTGCTATTTTGCTATTGCTGTTGCTTGTGCCGCTGAGTTTGTTTGCTGGCACGACCGGTAAGCTCGTTGGCAAGATCACCGACCGCGAAAGCGGCGACTCTTTGCCTGGCGCCAACGTAGCAATCGAAGGCACATCCCTCGGCGCGGCTTCCGATGTGAGCGGCGAATTTGTTATGCTCAACATTCCCGTTGGCACTTATTCGCTTAAGGCTACCTTCATCGGCTACAAGTCCGTGACCGTGACCCAAGTTCGTGTGCACCTGGATCTGACCACGGAAGTGAACTTCGCGCTTCCGAGCGAAGCCATCGAGGTGTCGGAAATCACCATCGTGGCCGATCGCCCATTGATCACCAAGAATGCCACGAACTCGATTCGGATCACTACATCCGAAGATATCAAAGTGCTGCCTCTGCGCGGGTTCCGCAACGTGGTTAGCGTGCAAGCCGGCGTTACCAACGTTGGCGGCAGAACTTATGTTCGCGGCGGTCGGCGCGAAGAAATCGCCACCTATATTGACGGCGTTTATCAGAACCTTCCCCTAACAGGTCGGGCTTCTGGCGACATCGCCAATAACGCCATTGAAGAAGTCAACTTCCAGTCTGGCGGCTTCAATGCCGAATACGGGTTCGCCAACTCCGGTGTCATCAATATCACCTCGAAGTCCGGAGCCAGCGACTACAACATCACCGGCGAATTCATCACCGATTCATTTCTGAGCAAAACTGGCAAGACACTCGGCGCTTATTCCTATGGCACTGATATTTACAATCTCTCCGTCAGCGGTCCTGTCCCCGGTCTCGCCAGCAAAAAAGTCAATTTCTATTTAGGCGTTGAGCGCCAAATGCTTGATGATTTTGCGCCATCAGGTTTCGGCTTCAACAAACTGCTAATGGACGCCAATCAAAACCCCCTGGATGTCAATGGCAACCCCATTACCTCTACAACCAACCCAAGCCCAAACGGCAGAGGATTTAATCTCGACGATGCCTTCCCGCAGTTTGATACCGATGGCGTCATCAGAGAGTACCAGTTCGATGAACAGGGTCCCTGGCCGAATCGCGGCTCAAAAACCTGGCTGTGGAACGGCAATGTTACTTTCGAGCCGGCTAAGGCTTTGAAAGTAAAAATCGGCGGCAACTCCAGAAGAGTCGACGCGAATGACCTGGCAGGATATACGCCGGGTGCTGACCTGTTCAACAACCTCGACGGCTCGGGTATCGGTTTCACGCTGTGGAATTCCGCCAACAATCCGCGGTTTCAGAGTTGGCAGGATTCATATTATGCAAAACTTACCCATACCATTGGTACCAAAACATTCTACACCTTCCAGGTTAACTACTTCCGCGACGATTTCAAGCGGACCAGTGAGGAATTCGGAGATGAATACTGGAATGTCGGCGACCTGGGTGATGTCGTTAGCCAGTTTGGGCCCGGCTCGGATGGTGGATCCAATCCGTTCTTGACGATCAATGGTCAGCGTCCCCTTGAAGATCCGCGTTCAGCCAATCTGTTTTCGGCTTTCGGAACCCAGCCGGGTCAATACACCGATCGCAGATGGTCGTTCTGGGGCTTCAAAGGCGATCTGACCCACCAGATGGGAAAACATCATGAAATCAAAGCTGGCGTCGAATGGCGTCGCAACACCTACCGCTTGTTCGATATTGGCGGTTACGGTTCAGCCGACCTGCACTCCATGGCGGCCAATTTGCTCCAAGTCGGCACCGGCATCACCGCAGAACAGGCTTATCAGAACCGCTTTGCCGATAGTTTTGGCTTCAACATCTTTGGTCAAGAGGGCAACACCGGAATCAGAAATGCCGCCAAGCACCCCATCATTGCGGCGGCCTACTTGCAGGATAAGTTAGAGCTGGATGACCTCGTGGTCAATTTTGGATTGCGCATGGACTACTTCGATGCGGCGAATGACGGCATCATCGATCTCGAAAGGGTCGTCACGACCACCAACGCTGGTGCGGGTGATATTAACGACCTCGCGGAGAGTAACTTCACGGGTAATCAAACGAAGACCACCTTCAGCCCGCGTTTGGGATTCTCGTTCCCGGTCACCGATCGCACCGTATTTCATGCACAGTACGGGAAATTCGTGCAGACCCCGGAACTGGCTCGGCTTTACGTGTCGACCTTCCAATACGCTCAGAACCTGCAATCGGGTAACTTCTTCACCAATGAAAACCCGAACCTGGATCTGATCAAAACCACCTCTTATGAAGTGGGTTTCCGTCAGCAGATTGGCGATAATTCGGCTCTGGATATGACAGCCTACTACAAAGAAATCACCAATTACGTACGCTTGGTGAACTTGGACAACGCTTTTCCGGTCCCCTATGCTATTTTTCGCAGCCAAGATTACGGCACGGTGAAAGGCTTAACCTTCACCTACAACCTGCGCCCGACGAATCGCCTGTCGGCCTCTGCCAACTACACTTTGCAGTACGCGGCCGGCACCGGCAGCGACGCGAACACCTTGTTCAATGTTGCGTGGCAGCAGGGTAGAACGCCGACCTTTGTGGCGCCGTTGGATTTCGATCAGCGTCACACCGGTACCTTTAACTTTGATTACCGTACCCGTTCCGACGATGGGCCATCCTTTCTGGGCGGCAAAGTTTTGGGCAACCTGGGCCTGAATGTGTTGATGACCTTCGGGAGCGGTTTGTCCTACACGCCAGTGCGTATTCAAACTGAAGTTCTGCCGGGTACGGCTGGCTATTTTCCAATCGCGCAGATTGGTTCGGCTCAGGGTCCGTGGACCTATCAGATCGACCTCAAGCTCGACAAAACGTGGTCATTTGGCCGGATGCGGTTCAACACCTTCGTTTGGGTCATCAATTTGACCGATGCACTCAATGCTAACTGGGTGTATCCAGGAACTGGTGAACCGGATAATGACGGCTTTTTGGACACCGTGGCGGGACAAAACTTTGTCAATACCAACGGCGTCAACGGCGTTGCGTTGTACAACTTCCTGCTGCGTGACCCCAACATGGCTGGTCCGCCCCGTCAGATCCGCTTAGGCTTAAGGGTTGAGATATAGTAGTATGTTAGACAGAGGTGTGGCTGGGGACTAATGAACAGTTAGTTTTTCAGCCACGCCTTTCTTTAGCTAAAAGGAAACACTCAAATAGGCATACGGAGCGCAGGAGTATTAATGAAAGAGGAGAATGGTATGCAAAAATTTCTAAGCTCTTTACTTATAACAATACTGGTTGCTGCTTTATTTGTGGGCGTCCCGGCGTTCTCGAAGGAGAGACCGGCGAACCGCGCCACAGCGCCGCAGCTTGCCAAGCCCACGATCGACGACTTGGAAACGGTGGACGGCAACCGTATTTTCAACTATCTCAAAAACAATGGGGCATGGTGTTCGCACCTTAACCCCGTTGGCTTTGGCATGCAGTGGCCCAACCAGAGCGGGCATTCCATTGATTTTGCTTCTGGCCTTTGGATTGGCGGCAAAGTGGGAAATGATGTCCGCAGCGCCGCTGCCGAGTTTACCTCTGAATGGGAGGGTGGACATATTTTGGCGAATGGCACCGCGGATGACCCGGGCCAAACCAAAGATATTCACCAGGTCCTAAAACTCAATAAGGCCGATCTGCTCAACGAGGGGTTCAACAACCCGGATTATGGCCGCTGGGTCAACGAAGCGTACCAATTCGGCGCGCCAGTTTTGAAGGCTGCCAACGGCACCGACAGTCTGAGCGCCACCGGCAAGCGCATTCCGGCCTTGATCGGCGATCAAATGCTGTGGATGGTTTATAATGATCTGGATCAGGGCAAGCACAGCGCTCTGTTCGGCAGCTCACCGCTGGGTTTGGAAGTCCAAAACACCGTCTTTGTGTTCAACCGTCCCGACGTTTTCGGCGATATGATGTTTTTGAAGTTCTTGATCGTCAATAAAGGCGGCAACACCATCGACAGCACGTTTGTTGGCATATGGTTCGATATCGACATGGGTGATTCCAACGATGACCTCGTGTTCTGCGATACCACCTTGTCGCTGGGCGCATTCTGGAACGACGGCGCGGATACGGATTTCGATCCGCCGCCTTCCATTGGCGCCGACTTTTTCCAGGGCCCCATTGTCGCTTCGCCAGGCGATACCGCCCTGGTTTCTGGCCGGCAAGTTCCAGGTTTTAAGAATCTGGGCATGACGTCTTTTGCCAAATACGTTCGCGGCGGACCCGTCGAAGCCCAGGACCCCGAAAACGCTAACGAGGCCTTCAATTTTATGAAAGGCTTTAATGGCCTGGGTGGAGTGGTTCGCGATAATACCGGACAGATTACCAAGTTTGTGAACGTCAGCGATCCGGAAGCCGGCACCGGCTGGATTGATGGCATCGATCTCGCTCCCGCCGATCGCCGTATGCTCATGAACTCCGGCCCCTTTACCCTGGCACCCTGGGTGGATAGCAATGGCGACGGTTTTGCCCAGGTAGGTGAGTCTGGTGTGCAGGAAGTAGTAGTTGGATTGTTGATTGCGCAGGGTACCAGCGCCACCAATAGCGCGACGGCTATCAAGCGCGCCGATGAATCGGCGCAGTTAGCTTTCGACCTCAACTTTGCGCTTCCGCCTTCTCCACCCCCGCCCGTTGTAGCGGTCAGCAACCAGGACGGCGCAGTATTGTTAACCTGGGAAGGCAACGCCGAAGATTATGTGGCCGAAGACAAAGTGGATGTGGATGCCGACGGCAATTCCACCTTCTACACATTCCAAGGATATAATATTTATCAAACCAATAGTCCGGATATCGGGCCCAATTCCACCGTGATAAAGCTGGGGACTTTTGACCTCGCCGACGGCATTGGCGATATCAAAGACTTCGTTTTTAGCACTGAATTTGGGGAAGTGGTTGAAGCCACAGTGCAGCGCGCCCCGGATACCGGTCTGCAAAGGTTGTTCAGAATTACCAGCGATGCCCTCAATGGCGGCACCGCCGTTCGCAACTGGCAGACCTTCTGGTTTGTGGTCACGGCTTATGGCGTCAACTTGCAGGGTATCCCAAAGATACTGGAATCTCCATTACAAACCATCGAGGTCGTGCCGCAGCCGCTGCCCGGTGGCGTTGAAGGAACGGCTGATTTTGGCGCATTCATCGCCGCTGTGTTGCCGGATACCACCTTTAACGCAACGCATACCTCCAGTGGAACGTTAAGCGACGGCCAGTTGGAAGTGCGAATCGTGGATCCCGGCAAAGTAACCGGACGGGACTATCGCATCACCTTCGAGAATGTTAGCGGATCGACGGTTTGGCATTTAGACCGGCAGGATCAAGCCGCCACAACTCGCGTATTGGCCAACCAGACCAACCAGGCTGGCGATGAAGCCTACAATATTGTCGATGGCTTGCAGGTCAAGTCCATTGGTCCGGCCAAGGATTATAAGCTGTTCTTGACCGTCGCCAATGCGGCTGGCCCGATTATTCCACCAACTCAGGGCGCGTTCCCATTCAATGCCAGCGGCTTCCCATTCCTCGACGATCCGAGTATAGATCGGCCGGCTGCTAACGTTGGAGGAGCTAGGTGGGGAATCCATACCGGCATGACTGCTGCGCTCTTAGCCAATGGTGCTCCGGGGAGTTATGATATTTTCCTATCACGGACTACACGTGATGGCGCTCGTTTTGATCGGCTCATCCCATTTGATTATGAAATCCGTTTCACCGCCACTGGTGGAAAAGGCTGGATGGCATTTACTACCGGCACGGTTATCGATGTCCCATTCGAAATCTGGAATATCGGTATCGGCACGCCGGATGACCCCAGCGATGATTACCGCATGATACCATGGATTAATGATGCCAATCTGAACGAAGTTTATGACCTCGACGGCGTTGACCATGTTATCTCTGGCGGCGATAACGATCCGGAAACCGACTGGATTTATTTTATTCGACCGAATGACCGGTCACCAGGCCAATCTGGTTATCTTAACGAGTTTGAGGCCGTCGGTGCCGCGTATGACGGTTCATCCGGTGGAGTTGATCACGAAGAGGTTATCGCTCGACTCACTTTGGTGACCTTTAATGCCGGATCAGTTAGTGACCCCACCTTCCCGGCCAATATTGTTCAGCAATTGCCAGAAACAGGTCAGGTCTTCCGGATCAACACGACCAAACCGAACGGCCCGGTTGATGTGTTCACCTTTGGCACCGACGGTTTCGAGGCAGTTGCAGCCGCCGGGGCTGCTGCAGCATCAGCCCAGCAGGTCAACGTATTTCCGAATCCCTATTTTGGTCAGAACCGTGGTGAAATCAACCCGGTGAACCGCTTTGTCACGTTTACGCATTTGCCCACCGATCAGCCCGTGGTTATCCGAATTTTCACCCTGGCCGGTGAACTCGTCAAAGTTGTCGATGACGTGGATAGAGCCACACAAGGCACTGTGGGCACTCAAGTTGCGCAGTGGGATTTGCGCAATGACGAGGGTGTGGCGATAGCAAGCGGCATCTATGTCGTCCATATCAGCATGGGTGCTTTGGGCGAAAAGGTTCTCAAATTGGCGATATTTTCGCCTGAGGAACGACTGGACAAGCTATAATAGAGAGCCGTTACAGGGTCGTTGGCATATGAAAAATGGAACGGCCCTGTTAAATCGGGTAACCAATTCACAATGACAAAACTGGGAGATAGACAATGCAAATACACAAGCGTATAAGCTTTTGGGCAGTCCTATGCGTGTGTGTGGTTCTCGTAGCGGCTCAAGGCTGGGCGCAGTCCGGTCAACGCAGCGGTACCGCCGGCGCTACAGAACTGCTCATACCCGTGGGCTCGGTAGGTTCGGCATTAGGTGGAGCCAACATGGCATATAGCAGCGGTGTGGAGGCTATTCACTGGAATCCCGCCGGTGCGGCCGCGTCGCCAGATAGATTTGAAGTGCTGGTATCGCATTTGAAGTACATCGGCGATATCAATGTCAACTACGCGGCGGGTGTGTTTAAAGCCGGTTCTTTCGGAAGCCTGGGGTTCAGTTTTAGAACCCTCGATTTCGGTGATATTGCTGTCACCAACGAAACCGCCCCGGATGGCACCGGCGAGACTTTCAGCCCCAATTATGTTACGTTGGGCCTCACCTACTCGCGCAGCATGACAGACCGCATTAATTTTGGCACGAACATCAAAGTCATCTCAGAGAAGATTATCAGAGAAACGGCAGCCGGTATCGCTTTCGATTTCGGAATTCAATACCGCACTACCATGGGTATGGCCTTTGGTGTGACGCTCAAAAATATCGGACCGAACATGAAGTTCGACGGCAGCGATCTGGAAGTTACAACCGATGATCAATCTGGTCGTCCGGATGCTGAGGACGAGAGATTCCGGATACCGCTTGCCAATTATGAGCTGCCGACTTCATTGGAGATTGGAGTCTCTTATATGGCCAATCTCAATGAATCGAATCATCTCACTTTCATGGGCTCCTTTATGAACAGCAACTTCGGGTTCGATGAATACAGGCTCGCAGCAGAATATAACCTGGGCGACTTTGTGTTTGTCAGAGGTTCCTATGTGTTGGGATATGATTCAAGCGATGAAAAGTTGCGGTCAGCCGATGACAGATTTATCTTTGGCCCGTCGCTCGGCGGTGGCCTCAACCTCAAGGTTGGCGAAACCATGAATCTCAATGTGGATTATGCCTACCGGGTCACCGAGTTGTTTGATGCCAATCAGTGGGTCTCGCTCCGAATTGGCTTCTAACATCTCTGCACTTTTTTGAATTTAAAAAGGTCGGTTCTTGGTTGAACCGACCTTTTTAGTTATTACAGTCTTGCAGTCCAAAATTTTCTATTGCTTTTATTGTTTTAGAAAGCTATAATTTTTCAAAACAGGAAATGAATATGCAAAACATAAAATCAATCGCGATTATTTTGGGTTTGGTGCTCCTGATTCTCTTTCCCTATCGATCCGTGGCTCAGCCAAACGTTGCAGTGGATTATGGACTCTTTCGCTACGATAGCTCCGCGGCATACGTGGAAATTTATTACTCCATTCAGACCGCCAGTTTGAAATTTCAAAAGCAGGACGAAAAACTGCACGTTCAAGCTATGGTGAATTGTAGGATCACAAAAGACGACACCTTAGAATGGAAAAGTGATAGCTGGCGTATGGAGCAGTTCTTCGATGATTCTTCTCAGCTCGAGCAAAAAAACCAGCTCGTAGACGTCATCAATTATGTTATGGAACCTGGAGAATTCAAGATTGCGGTTTACGTTGAAGACTTAAGCGATCCAAACAACAGAGGTGAGATCAGCCGTGAGTTGTCTGTTCACGCGTTTCCATCTCGGCAAGCAGCGCTAAGCAATATTCAATTTGCCAGTTCCATAAACAAAGTTCCGGCTGAGAACCAGGATGTCTTTAACAAAAATGGTTTGGAGGTCATTCCAGTGCCGAGTGGTATTTTTGGCAAGGGCGTTCCGATGCTGTTTTATTATCTCGAAGCCTATAATCTGAATAACGCCGTTCCCACAGATGTTTATAGAACCCGCTGTGGGGTAAGCGACATAAATGGTCAACCATTGTCATCCATGAAACCCCGTAATCAAGTCAAAAAGAAAGTCGATTCCAGTGTTGAAGTCGGCGCGGTAAACATATCGTCTCTACCCTCTGGGGCATACAGTTTTTATTTTGAAGTCCTGAACGAGAAGGATGAATTGATTCAATCCAACTCAAAGAAGTTCTATGTATATAATCCTGATATTGAATCATCGCCAGCGAGTACAATTGAAGATCTTGCGGTCGCCGTAAAAAAGAGCGAATATGCCAGCATGAATGAGAAAGAATTGGATTATGAATTTGAAATGGCCCAGTATATTGCATCGCAGGATGAGCAAAGTCTTTATAAAAACCTGAAGGATACCGATTCGAAAAGTCGTTTCATCTACGAATTTTGGCAAAAAAGAGATCCCACCACGGCCACACGCGAGAATGAGTTAAAAAAAATGTACCATGAAAGAATTGAGTACGCCAATGAAAATTATAAAAGTTTTTCGCGCAAAGGCTGGAAAACTGATCGCGGCCGAATTTATATTTTGTATGGCGAGCCCAATGATATTGAAACTTACCCCAATAATGCTCTCTCTTACAGCTACCAGATTTGGAATTACTATGAGTTGGAGGGTGGAGTGATATTTGTCTTCGCTGATTTGCAGGAATTTGGTGAATTTATGCAGCTGCATTCCTCCAAACGCGGGGAGCCGAAAAATGAGAACTGGCAAAATGTAATTGAGAAAAATTAGTACCTGGATGATACCTGAAATTGCCAATTCGCAAACTATCACGTCGCGAAAAGAAATCGCTTTCGAGCAGAGTAAAAGCGATTAAGCCTTCTGGCATACGCAAGATTTTCGACCTCGCCTGCGCACATCCGGACGGCATAGATTTGTCTATTGGCGATCCTGACTATGATATTCCAGAACCCATCAAGCAGGAGGGAATAAGCTGGATCGAGCGCGGATTTAATAGCTACGTTTCTACCCGCGGTATTCCGGAGTTGCGTGAGCGGCTTGGCGTTCAATTAAAAAGAAGGAATATCTGTTTCGAGGATGTCTTGATTACAGCCGGTGCAACCGGGAGCTATTTTCTCGCAATGATGACGTTGGTGGGACCAGGTGATGAAGTTCTGATCGCCGATCCTTATTTTGTGGCGTATGCCAACGTTGTTATCATGTGTGGCGGCGTACCAAAACTGTTCAACACCTACCCCGATTTCACGCTGCGGCGGGAAGAGATTGAGCCGCTGATCACGCCGAAGACGCGAGCCATCGTCATAAATAATCCCAATAATCCGACTGGCGCTTTGTATGGTATTGATGAGCTTAGAATGGTCGCTAACCTGGCCGATTACTACGGTTTTTACATCGTGGCGGATGAGATTTACGAAAGATTTGTTTATGACGGCCGCCCGTTTGTCAGTATCGGCAGCCTGGTTGGCGATGCCATCGTGGTGAGCGGTTTTTCAAAAAGCGCCGGCATGACCGGTTGGCGGCTTGGTTACGCCAGCGGCCCGCGCAAGATAATCGATGCCATGGCGACCTTCCAGCAGTATTCCTATGTTTGTGCAAATTCCATCGCCCAAAAAGCCGCTGTCAGGGCTCTTGACTACGACATGCAGTCCTATGTGGATACGTATTCCACGCGAATGAATTTGGTTTACAATGGTTTGAAAGACCGCTTCCAAATAAACAAGCCCGGTGGCGCTTTTTTTATTTTCCCGGAAGCTCCAGGCCGGAATGCCGATGCCTTTGTGAAGCGGGCGATCGAGCGGAATTTGTTCATCATTCCCGGCAATGTGTTTTCGGAACGCAACACCCACTTTCGCGTTTCATTTGCCGTCGGCGAAGACAAGCTCAGAAAAGCCATCGCGATTTTAAACGAGCTGGCTGACGATATGACCCCTGAAATCTTTTGATCTGTTTTGATTCCGCTAAACCCAAAACAAACAGTTTTATCATGCCAACACTGCGCGTAATGACCGATGGTGATCTACCGCAAGTTAATTTGATTCTCACCAAAGCGTTTACGAAAGCCCGCTTACAGACCGGTCTGCGTGAATCTCGTGTTCCGCTCTGCCGTATTGATTTCCTGGAAATGTATCGCAAGGCGAATCCGGAAGGATCGTTCGTTATCGATCATGATGATAAAATCATAGCTTATTGTTTTAGCCGGCTCTGGGGTGGCGTCGGCTGGATTGGCCCCCTTAGTGTGATACCGGCAGAGGAGGGCAAGGGCTATGGCAAGCAAGTCGTGGGGGCAGCCGTGGAGACGTTGAAAAGCCAGCGAGCAGTTACCATCGGACTGGAAATGCCGGCGCATTCACAGAACAACCTCGCCTTTTATACCAAGCTCGGATTCCGGCCGAATAAGCTGACCGCCGATTTAGTTCGCCCAACATCCGTATCTGTTGATGCGGCTTTAGCCAGCAAGTTTTCTATCATCCGATTGAGCAAGCAGCCAGTGCAACAGCGGATTAAACATGAAGCGAGGTTGAGAGAATTTTCTGATCGCTTGCAACCCGGATTAGATTACAGCCGCGAAATTCAACTCACGCTGGATTTTCATTTTGGCGACGCCAGCCTGGTATTTTGCGGTGACCGACTGATCGGATTGATTTTGGCCCACACGGAAACCTATTCGCAAGAGGAGCATCGGGATTTTTTGAAAGTAAACGCTCTGCAAATGGCTCCCGACCTGCCCATCGATACGCTGGCGGGATTCATATATGCGCTCGATAACTGGGCGCTCGCGGAGCATCTTCCTGCCATTTATCTTCGTGTGCCGACGCGTTATCACGCCGGGTTCAGGTACATACTGTCACAAAAGTTCAGATTGGTCAACAGCGAGCTAAGGATGACTCTTGAAAACTATTCGCTGCAAGATGACCCCGCAACCATAAATTTTAATAAATGGGAATAAGTTAAATTTTGCTTGTTTTATTTTCTTCATTCTGTTATATTTAGTCCAATCTTTTTAGCCATCCTGCAGCCAGTCAATCAAAATCGCCAGTTGTTCGAATTT
>Ga0247727_10003912_pt1 | contig 32387 bp, 26 predicted proteins | sample WisWelCaveWW1625_FD_202498 | JGI IMG/M metagenome (GOLD analysis project Ga0247727, IMG submission 202498) | Biofilm microbial communities from Wishing Well Cave, Virginia, United States - WW16-25 | ecosystem: Environmental > Aquatic > Deep subsurface > Groundwater > Cave microbial mat | place...
GATTGCAACAACCTGGCTCCGCGCTTCGGCTTCGCCTGGCGGCTGCCCCAGCGGTGGGGCGTGCTGCGCGCCGCCTACGGGCTGCACTACGGCGAGATTTTTCCCATCACCTTCTCTCAGGTGCGCTACAATCCTCCGGGCAACGTGAAGTTCGAGATCGTGACGCCGGAGCTGGCGATGTTCGCCCGCGCGCTGGCGGCTTCCAGTTTCGATCCCAACGCGCGTAGCGCGATTTTCCAGATATCGCCCGAGCTGGCGGCTCCTTACTCGCACCAGTACAACTTCAGTTGGGAGCCGTTCGACTCGGCGCGGTGGAAATTACAGCTCGGCTACGTGGGCAGCCGCTCCCACAAGCTGCTGTACCTGTGGTACACCAACCGCGCCCGGCCCGTCGACAACGTCGCCCAGACCACCTCGACGGTGAATCAGCGCCGGCCGGACGCGTCGCGGTTCGACGTGCGGAAGATCATCAACGGCTCGAGGGGGTATTTCGACGCCGGGCGCGTGTCGCTGGTCGTGCCGCGCTGGCGCGGGCTTTCCTTCGAGACCTCCTACTGGCTCAGCAAGGCGATCGATCTCGGCGCCGGCTACTCGAACACCGGCACGGGCGAAGACGGCCGCCAGAGTCAAAGCCAGTCGGAATTCCTGGTGCATGAGGAGATGAAGGGACCGAGCGTGTTCGACCATGCCCACGCATTCCTGGCGCGCGGCGCTTATCTGACGCCGGCTCCGCCGCCGGGCTGGGGACCGACCGCGCGCTGGCTGGGACGCTGGGACCTCTCGATGGTGGTTCTGGCCAAGAGCGGGACGCCGTTCACGGTGATTTCCGGTTCCGACGCGCCGGGATTCGGCAATGTCGACGGGGACAACGGCGACCGCCCGCACCTCGTGGATCCGTCGGTGCTCGGCCGCGCGATCGCCCATCCGGACGGGGCGAGGAGACGGCTGCCGCGCTCCGCTTTCGCCTTCATCTCTCCGCTCGAGGCGCGCGGGAACCTGGGGTCGAACACATTTCGCAAGAACGGGATTGCCAACGTGAACGCGTCGCTCGGCCGCGTCTGGGCGCTGGGAGCGGAAAAGAAGCTTGGATTCCGGGCCGAATCCATCAATCTGCTGAACACGCCCCAGTTCGCCGAGCCGACCCGCGAGCTCACCAGCGCGAGCTTCGGCGCGATCACCAACACGCTCAATGAGGGACGCACGTTCCGCTTTCGCTTGAAATTGGATTTCTAGTGCTGAACAGGCTGGTCGTCGAGAATCTGAAGCACCGTCCCGTGCGCACGCTGCTGAGCATCAGCGCGATCGGCATCGAGGTCACGATGATCCTCACGCTGGTCGGCGTCAGCCGCGGCATGCTCGAGGAGGCCGCCCGGCGCGCGCGCGGAGTCGGCGCCGACATCTGGGTTCGGCCGCCCGGCTCTTCGGTCATGAGCTTCAGCTCGGCGCCGATGGCGGAAGCGCTGCTCGCCTTCTTCGAGAAGCAGCCGCATGTCACGCTGGCGACCGGCACGGTGGCCCAGCCGTTGCGCGGCATCGAGTCGGTGACCGGCATCGATATCGACAAGTTCACCCGTATGAGCGGCGGCTTCCGCTATCTGTCCGGCGGGGGGTTCGAGCGGGACGACGACCTCATCGTCGACGAGCGCTATGCCACCCAGAATCGCGTCACCGCCGGCAGCCGGGTGCGCTTGTGGAACCGCGAATGGCGCGTCTCCGGCGTCGTCGAGCCGGGGAAGCTGGCGCGGCTGATGGTCCGGCTCCGCGTGCTCCAGGAGCTGACGGGAAACACGGCGAAACTGACGCAGATCTTCCTGAAAGTGGACCAGCCCGCCCGCGTCGAGAGCGTGATCGCCTCGCTCAAGCGACAACTTCCCGACTACCAGATCTATTCGATCGAAGAGTTCACTTCGCTGTTCTCGGTCGGCAATGTTCCCGGGCTGAGGGAGTTCATCGGCATCGTGGTGGGGTTGTCGGTGATCGTCGGATTTCTGGTCGTGTTCCTGTCGATGTACACGGCGGTGCTCGAGCGCACGCGCGAGATCGGCATCCTGAAAGCGCTCGGCGCCACGCCCGGGTTCGTGCTGGGGATTCTCGTGCGCGAGACGGCATTGCTGGCGCTGGCCGGATCGGCGCTCGGGATCGCCATGAGTTATGGCACTCGCTGGGTGATCCTGACGCTGGTTCCGGCGTCCCTCACCCAGCAGATCGTGACCGGCTGGTGGCCGATCGCCTCCGCCATCGCCATCGGCGGCGCCATGCTCGGGGCGCTGTATCCGGGATGGAAGGCGGTGCGGCAGGACGCACTCGAAGCGCTCTCCTATGAGTGACGAGGCGATCATTTCCGCGCGGGACCTGCGCAAGGTCTACCACGTCGGCGAGGTCGACGTGCCCGCTCTGCGCGGCGTCGATCTCGAGGTCGGCCGCGGCGAGTTCGTCTCGGTGGTCGGCCCGTCCGGCTCGGGAAAGTCGACCCTGTTCCATATCCTCGGCGGGCTGACGCCGCCGACCTCCGGCTCGGTGCGGATCGACGGCCGCGACCTCGTCGGATTGACCGAAATCGAGCGCACCCGGATGCGGCGCACGATGGTCGGCTTCGTCTTCCAGAAATACAACCTGCTGCCGACGCTCACCGCGCGCGACAACATCGAAATCGCGCGGTACATCAGCGGCCGCCCGGATGGGGGGGACGGCCAGTTCCGCGAGGTGCTGGAGCTGCTCGGCATCGCCCACCGGCTCGATCACAAGCCCCGGTCCCTCTCCGGCGGCGAGCAGCAACGTGTGGCGATCGCCCGGGCCATTGTCAATCATCCGGCCATTCTGCTGGCCGACGAGCCCACCGGGAACCTCGATACCGAGAACTCGGCGGCCGTCCTCGGTCTGCTCCGGGACCTGAACCGGCGCATCGGCCAGACCGTGCTGATGATCACTCACAATCCCGAGGCGGCCGCCTACGGCGACCGCATCATCACCATGCGCGACGGCCGCATTGTCTGATGGTTGTTCATCGCCCGTGCAACTTCTCCCAAACCAGCCGCCCGGCCTCCTCCGGCATGCTCTGTTTGAGATCGAAATTGAACGTCTCCGCCAGCGTGTTCACCCGGAAGTGGAGACGGTTCATCGACCCGGTGGCCTCGATGTCCTCCCAGGGCCAGGTGCGTGAATCGGCCGCCTTCCCGCCCGCATACTCGACGCCGGCGCTGGTGATCCGCAACGTCCCGTGGCAGCCGCCCAACCGGTGCCGGTGATACACGGGAACCTCGAACAAGACCTTCCCTCCGGTTGGATACGCCCCGGCGACCGGACGCGGCAGGCGCCCGGCGAAGAACGCGGCGAGCCGGGCGTCGCGCTGGCCTTCCCGTAGACGAAAGGTGTGCACGCGCCGGCCGGTGAGCCGGCGTTTCACGATATCGTACGTCTCGATCCGGATCACGCGGGCGTCTGACACGTCGGCTTCATGGATGTCCTCGAGCGCGATCTCGATCCGCGTCTTTCCACGATCCGCCTGGTAGGAGACGCCGGCGGCGCCAATGCGCAGGCGTCCCGGTTCGTCGCGGCGCAGGCGCACGCGCCAGACGGAATACTCGAAGTCCTCGGCACAGGCCGTCAGAGCGGCCAACAGGAACACGAGCCTCACAAGCCCTCCTTGGCGAGGCGGCGCACCTCGAATCCTTTCCAGATTTCGTAAATGACCGGATACACCATCAACTCGAGTAGGAACGACGTGAAGATGCCGCCGATCATCGGAGTGGCGATGCGCCGCATCACGTCGGAGCCCGCCCCCTCCGACCACAGGATCGGGACCAGCCCCATGAACATCACCGCGACCGTCATCATCTTCGGCCGCAGCCGCTTCACCGCGCCTTCCTCGATCGCTTCCCGCAAATCGGCGGGCGTGCGCATCCGGCCCCGCGCCTTGCGCTCGTTGTAGGCGAGATCGAGATAGAGCAGCATGAAGACGCCGGTCTCGGCATCCACGCCGAGCAGCGCGATCAACCCGACCCACACCGCGATGCTCATGTTGTACCCGAGCCAATAGAGCAGCCAGATCGCCCCGACCGCCGAGAACGGCACTGCCAGCAGGATGATCCCCGTCTTGATCATCGATTGGGTGTTGATGTACAGCAGCAGGAAAACCACGAACAGCGTGATCGGCACCACCACCCACAGCCGCTCGACGACTCTCGTCATGTATTCGTACTGGCCGCTCCAGATCAGTTGCGCCCCGGGGGGCAGCTTCACCCGCGCCGCCACCGCCCGCCTGGCGTCTTCGACGTATCCCCCGAGATCGCGGCCAACCACGTCCACGTAAATGAACCCGGCGAGGAAGCCCTCCTCGTTGCGGATCATCGAGGGGCCGGTGCGGACCGTGAAGTCGGCGAGTTGCGCCAGCGGCACCTGCCGGCCTTCGCCGGCGGCCACGAGAATGCGCGACAGTTTGTCCAGGTTCTCGCGCGACTCGCGCGGATACCGTACGCTCACCGGGTAGCGCTCCCGACCCTCGACCGTAGTGGTTATGCTCATGCCGCCGATGGCCGATTCGATCACGTCCTGGACCGCGCCGGGGCTGAGGCCGTAGCGCGCCGCGTCGTCGCGCCGGACGTCGATATCGACGTAGTATCCACCGGTGAGCCGCTCCAGAAACGCGCTCCGCGTGCCCGGCACCATCCGCAGCGCGCGCTCGACCTCGAGGCCGGTCCGCTCGACCGTCTCCGCGTCCGGACCCAGCACCTTGACTCCGACCGGCGTGCGGACGCCGGTGGTCGTCATGTCGATGCGCGTGCGAATCGGGAACAGCCAGGCGTTGGCGTAGGACGGCACCTGGACGGCTCGGTCCATTTCGTCGATGAGCTGCTCCCACGGGATCGGCCGCTCCTCCGGCCATACGCGCCGAAGAGGACGTTTCAGCCATTCCGGCGACCAGTCCGAGTACCAGCGGCGTTCGGCTATCCGGCGCCACTCGGACTCGGGCTTCAACACGATCGTCGTTTCGACCATGCTCATCGGGGCCGGATCGGTGGCCGTCTCCGCCTTGCCGGCTTTGCCGAACACGCTCTCGACTTCCGGAAAACGGCGGATCAGCTTGTCCTGAAGCTGGAGATACCTGGCCGCTTCGGTGGCCGAGACGCCCGGCAGCGTGATCGGCATGTAGAGGATGCTGCCCTCGTTGAGCGGCGGCATGAACTCCGAGCCCAGCTTGCGGTACGCCGGCACGGTCGCCGCCACCAGCAGCGCCGCCGTCGCCAGCGTCGCCCACTTATGATGAAGAACGTACCGCACGACCGGATGATAGAGGCGCATCAACGGGCGGCTGATCGGATGGCTCTCCTCATTGTGGATCTTCCCCACCAGGACCGCGTTGAGAGCGCGCGCGGCCAGCCGCGGCCGGAAGCGGAATTCGCGGGTCCGCATGAACAGCAGGCGCAGCGCCGGGTCGAGTGTGATGGCGAGCACGGCCGCAATCACCATCGAAAAGTTCTTGGTGAACGCCAGCGGCTTGAACAGCCGGCCCTCCTGGTACTGGAGCGCGAAGATCGGCATAAACGAGACGGCGATCACCAGGAGGGAGAAAAAGCTCGGGCCGCCGACTTCCTTCACCGCCTCGACGATCACGCTCCGGGCCGGTCCCGGCCTCCCGTCGGCTTCCCACCGCTCGAGCTTCTTGTGAGTCTGCTCGACGACGACGATGGCCGCGTCCACCATGGCCCCGACGGCGATCGCGATCCCGCCGAGCGACATGATGTTGGCCGTCATCCCGCTGGCTTGCATTGGAATAAAGGAAAGAATGACGCTGATCGGGATCGTCAGAATCGGGATCACCGCGCTCGGAATGTGCCACAGAAACACGAGGATTACGGCGCTCACGATGACCAGCTCCTCGACCAGCGTGCGGCGCAGCGTGTCGATCGAGCGCTCGATCAGCTCCGTCCGGTCGTAGGTCACCGCCACCTCGACGCCGGCGGGCAGGCCGCCTTCGTTCTCCTTCAGCTTGGCTTTGACCCCCCGGATCACCTCCATCACGTTCTGTCCGTGGCGAACGACGACGATGCCGCCGGTCACCTCCCCTTCGCCGTTGAGTTCGGCGATGCCGCGCCGCATGTCCGGAACCAGCTCAAGACGTCCGATGTCGGCGACGCGGACCGGCGTTCCGCTGCTGTTAACGGCCACCGGCAGCGCGGCGATGTCGGCCAGAGAACGGATGTAGCCGCGGCCCCGGACCAGGTATTCCTTGCCGGTGAACTCGATCAGCCGTCCGCCCACCTCGCGGTTGCTGCCCCGGATCACCGCGATGACGCGCTCGAGCGGCACCCCGAAGGCGCGGAGCTTGTTGGGGTCGACGGTGACCTGGTACTGCTTGACTACGCCGCCGACGGTGGCGACCTCGGCGACGCCCGGAACGCTCTCCAGCCAGTAGCGCAGATACCAGTCGTTGAAGCTGCGCAGCTCGGCCAGGTTGTGCCGGCCCGCGCGGTCGACCAGCGCGTACTGGAAGGCCCAGCCGACGCCGGTCGCGTCCGGCCCGAGCACTGGCGTGACGCCTTCCGGCAGCTTGCCGCCGATCTTACCGAGGAACTCGAGCACGCGGCTGCGGCCCCAATACACGTCCGTGCCCTCTTCAAAGATGACGTAGACATAGGAGAAGCCGTAGTCGGACGAGCCGCGGACGACGTGGACTTGCGGCGCCGCCAGCATCGCGGAAACGATCGGGTAGGTGATCTGGTCCTCGACGAGGTTGGGACTGCGCCCCGGCCACTCGGTGTAGATGATCACCTGGGGATCGGACAGGTCGGGGATGGCGTCGAGCCGGAGGTTCATCATCGACCACAGCCCGATCATCGTCAACACGGCCACGACGATGATGACCAGGGCCCGGTGCGTGACCGAGTATTCGATGATCGCGTTGATCATGGCAGTCGCTCAGTGACCGGCGTGGCCGCCTTTTGCCGGCGGCGCCGGCTCCCCTCCGAGGCCCGCCAGCGCTCCCTTCAGCCGGCTCTCGGAGTCGAGCAGAAAGTTGGCCGTCGTCACCACGCGCTCTCCGGCCCGCAGACCAGCCTGGATCTCGCGCCAGCCGCCGGCGGCGGCGCCGGGACGCACCCGCCGCGGCTGGAAGTAACCCTCGCCCTGGTCGACAAAAACGTATTGCTCGGAACCGGTATCGAGGACCGCGTCCTCGGGGACCGCCAGGCGCGTGCCGAGAGCCACGCGCGCCGTGAAGTCGACGAACATGTCGGGCTTCAGTGAGAGATCCGGATTGGCGAACTCGAGCCGAACTTGCCCCGTGCGGCTCTGGGCATTGAGCGACGGAGCGACAAAGACGATTCGGCCGCTCCGCACCCGGTCGGACGTCGCGAACGGGAATTCCACTTCGACCATCTGCCCGACGCGAATCAGCGGCAGGTCCGCCTCGAACACTTCGCCGATCACCCAGACGCTGGTCAGATCGACGATCGTGTACAGGTCCGTCTCCGGAGTCACGTAGCGGCCGTGATGATACGCCGCCCGCTCGGTGACCACTCCGCTGACCGGCGAATGGATGGTGATCTCGCGGATCGGCTGGCCGCTCTTTTCCAGTTGCGCGATCTGGTCTTCGGACACGTCCCACAAGCGGAGGCGTTTTCCGGCCGCTTCGAGGAGATTGGCGGAACCGCGCGCGATCCAGGGGAACTGGCTGTCCTTCATCGCCCGGGCCGACTTCAGCGCCAGCAGATATTCCTCCTCGGTCGCCACCAGCTCCGGACTGTAGATGGTGAACAGCGGCTCCCCCCGCCGGACCTGACGCCCGACGTAGTCGACGTAGACGTGCTCGATGAAGCCGGCCACCTTCGTGTGGATATGACTGATGCGCGTCTCATCCTGGGCTACCCTGCCGACCGTCCGGATCTCCCTGGCCAACGACCGGAACGCGGCCGGCTCGCTGCGCACCCCGATCATCTGCTGCCGCCGCGGCGCAAGGAACACGTCGCTCGAGCTCGAGGCCGCCCCGGACTCCTGCTTCACCATCTTCATGCCGCAAATCGGGCAGTTGCCGGGTTTATCGGATCGCTGTTGCGGATGCATCGGGCAGTAGTAGATGCCGCTGGGGGCGGTGGCCGGCGCCGGACCCGGCCGCGTGGCTCCCGGCCGAAACAGGTCCGGCCTCCAGGCATACAACGTGAATGCGGCCGCCGCGCCCACCAGCAGCAGAGCCAGGAGGCGGGATGCCAGCGAAGGTCTTGGGGACGGCTCCATACAAAACTCCTATCGTTCGGTGAACGTTTTCCCGGTGAGCGCTTCGATCCGCGCCAGCGCCTGCTCGTGTTTGGCGACCTCGGCGTGAACCTCGATTTCGTAGGCGAGCGCGGCCGCGAAGTTGCTCAACAGGGTCAGAAAATCGACGTTGCCGACCTCATAGCCCGCCATCGCGGACTCGAGCGTCAGCGTAGCTTGCGGAATCATCGCGGAACGGTAGAGCGGGATCAGCCGCTCGCTGGTCTTCGCCGCCAGATGCAGCTCTCGAATCTGGAAAGTCAGCTCCTGGCGCGCCGCCTCGTAGCCGTGCCGCGATTCGCGGTACAGGGCGACCGCTTCCTCGACGCCGGGCCGCTGCTTGCTCCAGAAATACAGCGGGATTTTCACTTCGGCCATCGTCACGTAGTAGTCGCGAAATCTCGACCCGGTCTTTTGCCACTGGAAGCTGACGCCGAAATCGGGCCGGTAGTCCTGGCGCGACCGCTCGATGGCGGTGGCGCGGCTATCGATCATCTTTCGCCCGGCGCGGAGGCGCGGTGCGTCGAGATCGAGCGAGCCGAGCAGCGTCCCCAGGTCCGGCGTGGGCGAGAGCCGAACCTGCTCCGGACGGCTCCCCGGAAGCTCGCCCGCGATCAGCGCCCGCAGGCGCGCTTCGGCGACCGCGCTCTTCTGTTCGAGGAGCGCGACCTGCTGAGCCAGCATCGATTGCTCGAGTTGCGCCTTGAGCACATCCTGCTGCGCCGCCCGGCCGACGGCGTATCGGGCCGCCGCGATCTTCTCGATCCGCTCGAGCAGGTCGCGATTCTGATGTGTGATCTCGATCGCCTTGCCGGAGGCGAACCAGTCATAGTAGGCCGATTTCAATTGCGAGACACGATCGAACATCGTCTCGCGATACCTCTCCAGCTCGGCTTCCGCTTCCCGCCTCGCCTGCTCGCCGGCTAGCGCCAGCTTGCCGGGAAACGGGATCTCCTGAGAGAAACCGAACGACTGAAAGGCGAAGTCGCTGGTGTTCAGGCGCGAAAAAGGATGGCCGGCGCCGAGATTCGCCACGCTCAGCTTCGGCTCGGGCAGCGTCGCCATCTGAGACGGCCGTTTCGTCGCCGCTTCGTGCCGCAGCCGTGCCGCCCGGATGTCGGGGTTGCGGAGCACCAGCAGGTCGACAAGCGCGCTCAGCGGCACTGCCGTCGGCGGCTCCTCGGCGGGAAGCGGGTCGACGAGCAGAGCCAGTAAGAACGGAACGGTCCGGAATGGCATGATCCTCCTCCTGAGTCAGCGAAGGTTTCACCGTCGATTGGTTTGAGTGACGGGAGGATCAGATCAGCAGCGGGAGAGAAAGGCGTTCGCCGGGCGGTGCCTTGAGAGCGTGGCTCACCGGCAGCGCCGTGCCAGAGGGCGATCGAGGAATCCAGGCCAGCAGCGCCGCCCAGGGGGAATCCAACGCCAATTGCGTCTTGATCTCGACGCGAAATTGACGCGACTCCGGCGTCGCCGCCCGGCAGCAGGAATCTTCCGGTCCCTTCGCCTTAGGGGCGCAATCGCCGCCAGCGCAGCAGTCGCGCGCCGGCTCGCCTGCCCACAGTGGGCTCGTGCAGTCCGGCCCCGCCAGCAACACCGCCAGAACGGCGATCACGGCCGGCAGCAATCCCGAACGCCTCACAATTCCAATCTAACGCTCAAGCGCGGAAGTGTCAATAGCGCTTCGGGTTGTGCGCTACAGTAACCCATATGAGCGGCCTCCGGTTCTCGTACCCGCAACCGGAACAGGCCGCGCAGGCGTGCGCGCGGCATATCTTCACCCGCGTGGAGGAAGCGCTGGCGGGCAGTCCCCAGGCCAGCCTGGCGATCTCCGGCGGGACCAGTCCGAAGATCCTGTTCGAGCAGTTGGTGGCGGCGCGTCCGCCTTGGGAACGAATCCATCTGTTCTGGGTCGACGAGCGCTGTGTTCCACCGGCCGATTCGCAGAGTAACTTCGGTCTGGCCGAGCAAATGCTGATTCGCCCGGCGCGGATTCCGACCCGCAACGTGCATCGCATACAGGGTGAGCTGAGGCCCGACGATGCGGCCCGCCGCTACCGCGAGGAGATCCGCGAAACGCTCCGGCTGGCCGCCGGCGAGCTGCCTCGCTTTGACGTGGTACACCAGGGCATCGGAGCCGATGGCCACACCGCCAGCCTGTTTCCCGGCGAGCCGTTGCTCGACGATCACGACAACGTAGCCGCCGCCGTCTATGTCGAGAAGTTCAATCAATGGCGCGTCACGCTGCTGCCGGGCGCGCTGCTGGCGGCGCGGCACACGGTGTTCTTTGTCAACGGAGCGGACAAGGCGCCGGTGGTCCGCACCATCCTCCATGGTGAGTACGACTACAAGAAATACCCCGCGCAAGTGGTCTCCCGCCACGGCCGCGGCGTGGTGTGGTTTCTCGACGAGGCGGCCGCGTCGTTGTTGGAAAGCTGATTTACGGATCCTGGCGCCGCACCAGCATCGCTGTCCCCGACGTCAGCGCCGCCTGGTCGCCCAGCTGGCTGGTGAACCAGCTCACCGTCAGCGTGTTGTCCGAAAGAGCGGTGATCTCGATCTCGCCCTGCGCCCCGCCGTTCCCGCTCCATGGGTATCGAGACGATCCCGCCTTGCCGCTGAACTGGAAGCGGACCTCCGGCGAGATGGCGCGGTCGGCGATCCGGAACCGGCCTCGATACCGTCCCCGCAGCACGCCCGCCTGCTCGGCAAGATTCAACTCGATGTACTCCGGCGGGTACAGCTCGCCGCGGGATGGGGAGATCGCCGAAGGGAAATAGAACCAGGTGCCATTGAGCCGCTTCGGGCCGTTCTGCTCGACCGTATGGGCAGCGGCGGGAGTTCGCGGAGCCGGCTCCGGTTCGACCACCTCGGCGCCCGCCAGGCTCTGGACGGGGGCAAACGGCGATTCGATGGGCTTCGCCTCGGCCCGAGCGGCGTGCGCCAGCGCGTTGTCGCGCTCCGCCCGCATGCGATCGAGCAGCCGGCGCAGCTGGCGAACTTCTTGTGTCAGAATGCGCCTCCGGTCGGCGGGCGGACCGCCGGGCGCCTCGATCCTCTCAGCAACGGCCGGCGCTTCTATCGCCGTCAACGCGGGCGATCGTGGTTCCCGACCCAGCCACCCGTAGATCCCCAGCGCCACCAGAATCGCCGTCAGTATCCAAACGGCATTCCGGCGCATGGAGGGTGCTTCCCGATGCGGCTCGAGCCCCCGATCGTAGAGAGGACGCTGGCGCGGGTCCGAAAGAACGCCATAGATGGCGTTGATCCGCTTCATCTGGCATTCGGCCAGCGCGCGCAGCTGGCTGTCCTGGTATTGATCCGGATGAAGTAGGCGGGCCAGATTCTTGTGCGCCTGCCGGATCTCCTCGGGCGTGGCCGACCGGGAGAGCCCGAACTCCTCGTAGAAGTTCACTGCCTGCCATGTTCTTAGCACGGCGGGGCGGCGCGCACAATCACCCGATCCGGCCGGAAGGGATAACCTCGAGGGCCGCGACCGGCCCTTTGCGGGCTGGCCGGCCCGCGATGCACCTGGATCAGCCTGATTCCGCCGGTTGGGCTGAAGCGCGGAAATGAAATGGATCCCTGAGATTCTGTAGTTCCCGGTAGTAATAGATTGGCGTCGGTCGTTTGTCCGTGAACTTCAGCAGCTTCAGAAACTCGATTTCCTCGTCCGTCGCATTACTTCTGAGCAATGGATCTTTGAGGAACCTCTCAAATCCCGGCTCTACGGGAGAGGGGCGTTCTGGTTCGCGTTCGACGAATTCGAATCTCCTCAGATGCCCGGGAGTCAGCCTCCGGTTTAGGACAATCTCGACGCTGAAAGTCTTGAGCTCAATGGCCCATGACTCGATCAGTGGGGCCAGGAACAAGACGCAGTTTTCAACCGAGACGTTGAAGACGTCCGTGTCCAGAAACTCGAGAATGGCGACTCGCATCCGCTCGTAGCTTCGGTTTCTGAGTTGAGCCATCCGGCGGAGCCAGTCCTCGCTTTCCAATCCCTCCCTAGCAACTCTTTGGGCCACATACAACAGTTTTTGTGTGATCAACCGCTCGAGTTCACCGAAGGGCTCCTTCTCAAAAATCCTCCGTATTTCCTTTCGCCCGTTCGGCTCGCATTTGCGCACAACCAGCTCTCGACACTCTCTGAACAGAGGTCTCGGTGGCGCGGCCACCTTTTTCTTCAATTCCTCCTGTCGCTGAAGCTCCGCCAACTTGGAGAGTTCACCGCTGGGGAGCCTCAGGAACTCGCTCATCCTGTCGTAGATGTCGGTGCGCCCTGGCGCCGGAGGAGCCTTCTTCCGCGCCAGTAATTGTGACACATAGGATTCGGTGACTTGAGCGGCAGCCGCCAGATCCTTCTGCTCAAGGCCAAGCTCTTTCAAGCGGTACCTGATCAATAGGGAGACATCCATTGAAGTTCCTTTGCACCCATACTTAACTCCTATGAGTAAACCGGACGACCAAATTATGCCATAGAGTCGCTTGACAAGTAAATAGACTTCACCGATAATAGTTAAGGAGCGTGTTTTTCCAGCATGTTCCACGGATCATCTGAGCCAAGTCGGCACCCATGGCGGGAAAGCTTCGGAAGGAGCGCAAAGATGCAGTTCATTATCACCGGATTCATTCAAGACATGGGATTCCGCGTGTTCGCATTTGAACACATCGGGGACGACCGAACACGGACGAAGTATACGGTTAGGGCCGATCTTGCCCTGATTCGCGGATACGGCATCCGGGTGCAGGAACTGCCGTTATTGTGTCGCGGCCTTCTGGAACGGCGTGACAACGGCGACGAGAGGCGCACCTTGACTTTCACCGAAGATGAGATGTGCCTGTACGCCAAGGACTGTGAAGCAGCGCGAGATGCGGCGGCGCAGAAGAAAAAACTCCCGCGCAGGCCGCCCAGCAAGAATGTCGGAGCCGCTTGGCGGACCATGTCCCGAACTTAGTAAAGCCGGCGGCATCGCTTCAACGCCGCCAGGCGAAATAATCCCCGATCTTTTCCGAGACCCGGCCGATGGCGTTCTCGATCATCGCCGGCGAGCCGAAATGGCGCGCGGTAAAAACACACAGCACGACGGTGCGCTCGGGGCTTTCGAGCAGACCCACATCGTTGGCGATGTACGGCAGAAAGTCGCCGGTCTTGTGGGGAATCGCGTAGCCGGTGACGTAGCGCGGGATGCGGGTGCGATAAATCTGGCCGCGCATGATCTCGAGCATCTTGCGGCTGGCTTCCCGGCTCACCGCTTCGCCTAAGGCGATCTTCTCGAGCAATCTGCCCATGTCGCGGGCCGACGACCAGCCGAACGCCGTCTTGCCCACCCGGTGGAACTCAGCCGGCGAGGGTGCGGCGCGCAGCGCGGCGAACCAGTCGGAAGCCGGTCCGACGGCGCGAATGGTCGCCAGGCCGTAGCTTTGCATCAGCGCGTTGACCGGCTCGATGCCGCCGGCCTTGGCGAACAGGATATCGGTGGCGGTGTTGTCGCTGACGATATTCATCAGCGTGATCAGGTCGAGAACGGTGACGACGGCGCCGTCATCGAGGCTGCGGAGTATCCCGGTGCCCGGGCGCTTCTCGGCGGCCTGGACGGTGTGCCGGTCCGACAATGGGAACCGGCCCTCCCGCACCTGGCGGAACACCTCGACCATGAGCGGGATCTTGATGACGCTCATGGTGTCCATCGGCGTGTCCGCGTCGAGCGCGACCGTCTCGCCGGTCTGGAGGCACTTCGCATAGAGGCCCCAGGCGGCGTTCACGCTCGTGGTGATGCGTCGGATCTCAGACTCGAGGCGCGCCAGCGGAGCCGGCGGCGGGGGTTGGCCGGCCAGCGGGAGGGCCCCCAGGAGGGCCAGGGCCGCTCGAATCCGCGCCGAGCCGCCGGCCGACACGCAGGCCGGGCGCGGGAAAGGATGTCTGAGGTCGGAATCCATGTCCGGAGACAACACGATACCATGGCAGCAGTGATGGAAGGCAGTGCAGGAGCGCCGACGGGCGCACGTGTTCCGCCCTCGCCCGGATCGGGGGCCCGTCGCTGGAATCAATCAACGGTGAAACCGCCGTTGGCCCAGGAGGCCCCATGAAACTTCGAGTCGTCTTCATCATGGCGGGAATAGCGGCCAGCGCCGCCGAGCTGCCGGTGCGCCACGTCGTGCTGTACAAGCACGGAGTCGGATACTTCGAGCGCGCGGGCGACCTGGCACCGGGGGAATCGGCGCGTCTCGACTTCCAGGCCTCGGAAATGAACGACGTCTTGAAGTCCCTCACGGTCGAGGTGAAAGGGGGCGCGCGGGTCGCCGGCCTGCGCTACGACGCCAGCGATCCGCTCTCGCACCGGCTCGAAGGATTCTCGATCAACCTGGGCAAGGAGCAGCCGCTCAGCGCCCTGCTCGATCAGCTCAAGGGGGAGCGACTCGAGCTGAAGCTCGGCGACCGGACATTCGCCGGTTCGATCGCCGGTGCGCGACTCACCGCCGCGACCTCCGGGCAGCCGTCGCGCGAGCTGGTGACCCTGCTGCTCGATTCCGGCGACATGGCAACGCTGGAGCTTTCGGCGGCGAGCTCGGTGCGCCTCACCGAGCCCAAGCTCCAGGGTCAGCTCAAGGAATACATGACGGTGCTGGCGCAGGCGCGGTCGAAAGACAAGCGCAGCGTCTACATCGACTCGAGCGACGCCGGCCGCCGCGCGATCGCGGTGCGCTACATGATTCCGGCGCCGGTGTGGAAATCGAGTTACCGGATGATCCTGGCCGACGCCGGCGATCCGACGCTGGAGGGCTGGGGCATCGTCGATAACACCACCGGCGACGACTGGACCCAGGTGCGGCTGGCGCTGGTCTCCGGCAAGCCGATTTCCTTCCGCACCAGTCTGTACGAGCCAAAGTACGTGGAGCGGCCCGAGGCGGAACTGGCCGAAGGCCGCGCCCAGAAGCCCGCGGTGCATACCGGCGGCGTGATCGGCGGCATTGCGGGCGGCGTCCCGGGAGGCGTGCCGGCCGGAGCGCCCGGCGGGGTCCGGCGGGATGCGCGGATGATGGCGGCTCCGCCTTCCTCCTTACGCGAATCCTTTGATGAAGTGAGGTCCTCGGTCGCCGAGTCCACGATCGAGGCGACCGCGCAAGGCGGTGAGATCGGCGAGCTGTTCGAGTACCGCTTCACCGATCCGGTCACCGTCCAAAGAGGACAGTCGGCGATGCTGCCGTTTCTCCAGCAGAAGATCGGCGGGCGCAAGCTGCTGATCTATGCCGACCCGAGCTCGCCCCATCCATTGAATGCCGCCGAGATCACAAATACGAGCGGCAAGACGCTCGACGGCGGGCCGATCACGGTTTTCGACGGCGGCGCCTACGCCGGCGAAGCGCTGATGGAAACCCTGAAGGCGGGCGACAAGCGGCTCATCAGCTATGGCGTCGACCTGGGAACGCGCATCGCCACCGAATTCGACTTCGACCGCTCGCAGATCCGGGAGATCCGCGCCAGCCGAGGCGTCCTGACGACACGCACCGCCATTCAGGAAACCCGCGTCTTCACCATCCGCAACGTGGATCAGAAAGCGAAAACGCTGATCGTCGAGCATCCGCTGCGCACCGGCTTTAGGCTCCTGAACCAGAAGCCGTCGGAAACCACCCGCACCGCCTGGCGGTTCGAGGTGAAGCTGGGGCCGGCGGTCACCGAGAAGTTTCCCATTACAGAGGAGCACCTGCTGAGCCAGACCTACGCGCTGGCGAGCCAGACTCCGGAGCAGTTGCTGGCCTACATCGAGAACAAGCAACTCAGCGACGAGGGCCGGAAGCAGCTCCAGCAGATCGCCGACCGGAAACGGCAGTTCGCCGAGGCGCGTCGCCAGACCCAGGTGTCGGAAACGGAGATCAACGAGATCGTTCGGGATCAGGAACGCATCAGGCAGAATCTCCAGAGCCTCAACCGCGTCTCCGGGCAGCAGGAGCAGGTGCAGCGCTACGCCAAACAGCTCGCGGATCAGGAAGTGGGCCTGGCCGCGCTGCGCGACCGCGTCAGCGATCTGCGCAAGAAGGCGGCGGCGCTCGAATCGGAGCTCAATGCAATGATAGAGAAGCTGGAATTCTGAGCGGCCCGCGAGAGGGGCGCGAAACAACCGTGAAGCTGTTGCGCTTTGAGTATCAGGGCCGGCCGCACGCCGGCGTCCTGGCGGGTGACGGCGTCGCAGCGGTCACCGAGATCAACGCCCGTCGAGGAACGAAGGCGCCCGACGATTTGCTCGAGATCATCCGGGCCAATGCCGTCGCCGAGCTGGCCGAGCTGGATGGCGTCGAGCGAATCCCGCTGACGGAAGTGAAACCCCTGCTGCCCTACGACGTCCCGCCTAAGATCTGGTGCATCGGCCTGAACTACCATTCGCACGCCGTGGATATCCAGGCCGTCCAGCCGGAGGAGCCGGGCAGCTTTCTGAAGCCCGCCTCGTGCCTGTTCCCGCCGGGCGGCGAGATCGAACTGCCGCCGACGGACATCACTAGCGAAGTGGACGCCGAGGGCGAACTGGGGGTCATCATCGGCAAGACCTGTCGATACGTTCCAGCCGAACACGTGGGGGAGGTGATCTTCGGCTACACGACCACACTCGATCTGACGGCACTCGACGTGCTGCGCCGCAATCCGCGCTACCTGACGCGCGCCAAGAGTTTCGACACCTTCTTCAGCTTCGGTCCGGTGGTCGTCACCGCCGACGAGGCGCCCGACGTCGCCTCGCTCGAGGTGATCACCGAGCACAACGACGTCATCTGCTCACGGGACTTCGTCGCCAACATGAAGCACGCCCCGTTCGAGCTGGTGCGCTTCCACAGCGACGTCATGACGCTCCACGCCGGCGATCTGATCTCGACCGGCTGTCCGAAGGGGGCGCGGATCCAGCCGGGCGACCGCGTACGGGCGCGCATCGACGGGATCGGGGCGCTGGAGGCGCGCGTGCGGCAGGGCGTGAGGGCGCCGCGCTACTGAGGCGGCTCTGGCGCCCGATGATGGCGTTCCTGAAAAAGCTCGGGGTGCGGGTGAACTGAAGGGCGGCCCTATGGCGCCGGGGATAACATCCAGATGTTCCCGGTCATCTCCGCCAGATTGAGGAAGAGACGGTCGCTGGTGACCGAGATCTGAGTCAGGCCGAGAAACAATAGCCGGGAATGATGCAAGTGACAAACGGCCCGAAGCTTGCCGACCGGCTGCCTGGTTGCCGGCGCGAGCGCCTGCGCGTACGCGCAACGGAACCCGTCGCGGTCCGAGAAAAAGTAGAGCAGATTGCCGTCGGGAGACCAGCCGAGGAAATCGTCCCAGGTCGTTCCATCGGTCACCGGAATCCAATCCCTTTCGGGCACTACCTGTCCTCGGTAGGGGACTACAAACACACGTGAGCGGCTGGGGTCGAGCGCGGCCATCAGTTGCAGCCAGCGGCCATCGGGAGAAAAGTGGACCTGGTAGAGGCGATAGCTTGGATGTTCCAGCAGCCGCGTGATTCTGCCTGTCTGTGTGTTGGCGATGTCTATGATGTTTCTGCCAGCGACCAATGGTCCCAGCACGAGATGAACGCCGTCGGGCGACCAGCCCCATACACGGCCACAATCGGCGCATAGTTTCACGGGAACCCCGCCGGCGACGGGAACAATAAGCACATTGTTCTGATTCCCGGCCAGGTGGACGAAGCCAAGTCGTTCGCCGTCGGCCGAGAGGGCGCCGAAGAACGATGCCGGCGCGATGGCGCGCTCCAGGCCGGTGCGCGATTCCTTGACCCAGACCTGGAGTTTCCCGCCGCGCTGGGAGATGAAGGCGAGCCGCGCGCCGTCCAGGCTCGCCGACGGCTCGCGGTCTTCGGCGGCGTCGCTGGTTTCACGTTGCAGCAGGCCTTTGACCTCGCCGCGGTTGCCGTCCAGCGGGAGACTCCAGATGTCCGGGTTGCGGATCGCGCTGGTGAAAAGGATGCGTCCTTTGGCGTCGGCCGTAGGCTGAATCTCATGCGTCGTTCCGAACGTAAGGCGGCTCAGGGAGCCCCCGACTCGCATAGCTCCAGCGGAAAGCGCGACCTGCCATACGTTCGTGGTGTCGCCTGTGGCGCTGGAAAACAGCAGGCGATCGCCCTGCCAGGCAACTTCGGTTGGGAAACCCATGCGCCGGGCGCGCAGCAGGTCGGCTAGCCCGATGGCGGTGGCCGTGGAGCCGTCCAGCGGCTGAATCCACCAGTCCAGACCGCCACCCGTGTAATCGGATGGCTCGCTGCGGCCGAGCAGAAGCAGCGCCTTGCCATCCGGAGACCATAGCGGTTTAGCGGCGAAGTCGAAGCCGGCGGCGATCTGGCGGCCTTCTCCGCCAGTCGCCGCCACCAGAAACGAGCGGGCCTGGCCGGGCGCCGCAGGGTCGCCGGTGCCGGAGGACGTCCAGAAGGCGATTCGTGTCCCATCGGGTGAGAATCGCGGATTGCGTCCCTGGTCGGCGATCTTGCGAGGCTCGCCGCCGAGCGCGGAGACAACGTAGATCCCGCCGCCGGCACGATTGGAGCGAAAGGCAATCTGCGTCCCATCGGGAGAAAAGGCAGGGTCGGTTTCGTCGGCCTCGTCTTTGGTGAGCCGCGCAGGCTCGCCACCAGCGATCTGTCGCAGCCAGATGTCCATGTTCCCGGCTCCGGCGCGGTCCGACGAGAAGACCAACAGTGCGCCATTGGGCGACAGCGCCGGCTGGAACGAGAGCCCGGAATCGAAGGTCAGCCGGGTGAGTACGGAGTGCGACGGCGGCGATCCGGACGGTCCCAGACCGAACCACAGCCAACCGGCTGCGGCCACCAGCGCCGCGCCGGCCGCGAAGGCGCGCCAGCTCCAGCTCCGTGCCGCCGGATGCTCCACGGCCGCCGAAGTCGCCGGCTCATCCCGCAATTCCTCCAGTTCCAGCTTCAGGTCGGCCAGCGATTGGAACCGCCGCGACAGATCCTTGCGCAGGCAGCGCCGGATCATCCGCCGCAGCTCCGGCGGCGCGTCCGCCGGAAGCGGCCGCGGCTCTTCGCGGAGGATAGCGGCCAGTGTGGCGACGTTCGATGTGCCACCGAAGGCTCGCTGTCCGGAGAGCATTTCGTAGAGAACAGCGCCGAAGGAGAACACATCGGTGCGCGTGTCGACCTTGGCGCCTTCGGCCTGCTCCGGAGACATATAGGCGATGGTGCCGACCACCATCCCCGGCTCGGTCTGCGCCACCATGGACCGCGTGGCGGCGTCCTCGGCCAGTTCCGGCTCGGTGAGCTTCGCCAGGCCGAAATCGACCACCTTGACGCGACCGTCATCGCCAATCATCAGGTTGGAGGGCTTGATGTCGCGGTGCGCGATTCCGGCGGCGTGTGCGCAGGCCAGCGCGTCGGCGATCTGGATTCCATAATGCAGCACGTCGGCGAGCTTGCAGGCGCGCTTGCCGATCACCGACTCCAGCGACCGGCCGGCGATGTACTCCATCGCGATGTAGTCGATGCCGCCATCCGAGTCGATGTCGTGGATGGTGACGATGTTGGGATGGTTCAACGCCGAGGCCGCGCGGGCTTCCTGGGTGAAGCGCGCTTTGCGCTCGGCCGTGGCCGCCGGCAGCAGTTTGAGCGCGGCAAACCGGTTCAGGTGCAGGTCGCGCGCCTTGTACACTACGCCCATCCCGCCCTGGCCGATCTTCTCCAGGATTTCGTAGTGGCCGAGAGTCTTGCCGATCACCTTGTAGGATTCATGGTAGTCCCAGGGGATGGAGGAGAACAAGCGAGCGCGGCGAGCTGCTGGGCCATCACGGTCGCGGTTGCGTGCACGAGGTGGCGCGGGCTTTAGCCGATCCACTCGAGGGCGAGGGGATCTTTGGAAGATGGGTCGGTCATCGATTTGCGCGCACCGCAGCGGCGAGACTACGTGGCGCGGTCGCGCCGAAACAATCCGAGCAGCCGTGAACTCAGCGAATCCTCGCTCTGCGGAACCGGAGCGCCAGTCAGCGCGAGAGCGAACTCCGCGAACGCCGTCCCGAGATGGCTGTCGGCAGGCAGCGGCCGGCCCGCTAACATCGCGGCGCGCAGCGCGGGATAGTCGTTCGGGAACACCTTATCGAGCGGGTACTGAAGCAGGCGCTCGACATCCTCGGGTTTGGCCTCTCCACCATGCCAGCGATTCAGCAGAATGCGAATCCGGTCTTCCGGAACGCCCCATTCGAGCAGCTCCTCGACGCGGTGCTGCGCCAGCCTCAACTGCAATAACTCCGGCGTCGAAACCGGGAACACCAATCGGCTGCGTTGGACGATCTCGCGCGTTCCGGAGTTAACAAGCTCCGGCAAGTCCACCAGCACATCGTCGTACTGGGCTTTTACCGCCTCCAGCAGACGGAAGTAGTCATCCCAGAGCGGAAACCGGCCTTTCCACATCCGGTTGGAAAGCAGGAAATCAACATCCATGGCTTTGGTCACTGCATTGTAGACGCGGAACCGATCCATCTCCCCGGCGCCCCACAGGAGGCCTTGCAAGGAATGCCCGGGGGTGACGTTGAGCATGAAGCTCAGGACGCCAGACCGCAGATCGGCTTCGATGACCAGGACCTTCCGGTTCAGCTTCCGCAACGCGACCGCGGTATTGAACACAATCGTGCTGGCGCCGCTTCCGGCCTTGGCGGGCAAGAAAGCCAGCAGGTTTTTCTCGACGGGAGCGCGCCCATGGTGGATCGCCTCGTCGATGGCCTTCACCAGGGTCCTGACGTCGGGTGGAAAAACCAACGTCGCCGCGACGCGCGGATCGCGCGCGGCGCTGTCGATTGCACTCTCCGGGCCCACCGCCAGCACGCAAGTGGGCTGTAGAGACACGGCCAGAGAGAGGCACTCGAGGGCCAGCTCCGGCGCATCGAAGTCCAACAGCAGCAGATCCGGCTCCGTCGTGTTGAGCAGTCTCGCCAACGCCGGCCCCGTGGGATAGTTTTCCAATTCCCGTAAAACCACGACTTTGCCGGTCTCGGTGGCGGCATTCCGAACCGACTTGCAGCGGCTGGGATTACTGGCAATCACGACGGCGTTGAACAAAGGGAACCTCCAATTTACAAGGCGCGGCAACAAACGAGGCCGCAATTCGCAAACCGTTTCCATTATAGCGCCGAGCAGCGGCTGCTTCCGCGCGGCATACTATACACTGGATCCATAAGTTCACCGGGCGCGACCCAGAGCCCGACGCCGCTTAGATGCCGCTCCGCCCCGAAACACCGAAACAGCTCGCCGAGGCGCTCGCCGCGGGGGCCTCCGAGAAACAGTCCATCCGGCTCGGCGGCGCATTCACCAAGGAGCGTCTGGGCGGGCCGGTGACCGCGCCCGGCGTCACGATTTCCACCGCCGGCCTGGACCGCGCGCTCGAATACGAACCGAACGATCTCACCATCAGCGTCGAGGCCGGCATGACCTATGCGGCGCTCAGCCGCCTGCTGGCCGAGCACCGCCAGATGGTTCCGCTCGATCCGCCCTACGCCGAACGCGCTACGATCGGCGGCATTGTGGCCGCGAACTCGAGCGGGCCGCGGCGACGCCTCTACGGGACGGCGCGCGACCTGGTGATCGGGATGACCTTCGCAACGCTGGAAGGCAAGCTGGTGCGGTCGGGCGGCATGGTGGTCAAGAACGTTGCGGGGCTGGACCTGGCCAAGTTGATGATCGGCTCCTGGGGCACGCTGGCCGCGATCGCCGTCGTGAATCTGCGGCTGCATCCGGCGCCGGCCTGCTCGCGCACGTTCGTCCTCGAGTTCTCGTCGGTCGCCGAAGCCATCGCGGCCCGCGACGCCGTGTTCGCCAGCGTGCTCCAGCCGGCGGCGATCGATCTGCTGAATCCGGCGGCGGCCGCGCGCATCGGACGCGGCGGGTGGCTGCTGCTGATCCGCGCGCAAGGCAGCCGGATGGTGGTCGAAAGGTATTCGCGAACATTCGCCGGCGTCGCGTCGCTGGAGGGAGACGCGGAGGAATCGCTTTGGGAGCGCGTGCGCGAGTTCACGCCGGAGTTTCTGGCGACCCACGCCGAGGGCGCCGTCGTCCGCGTCAGCGCGACCCACACCGCATTGCAATCCGTGATCGGCTCGATCCGCGGCCCCGCTATCGCCCGCGCCGGCTCCGGCGTCTGCTATGGCTGCTTCGAAGTCTGCCAGACCGCCTGCGACTGGCTGAAGGAATCCACCGGCCGCGGCTGGCCGGGCGTGATCGAATCCGGGCCGCCGGAGGAGTGCACCGCCGAACAGCGATGGCCCGCGCCGGGTGGCGATCTTGCGATCATGGAAAGAATCAAGCGAATGTTCGATCCGCACCATCTTCTGAATCGAGGCCGGATGTATGGCCGCCTGTGATCCGGTCGTGCACGACGTCCCCCAACAGTCATTTCTCGACCGGTGCGTTCACTGCGGTCTGTGTCTGAACGCCTGTCCGACTTACCGCGAGCTGGGCCTGGAGATGGATTCCCCCCGCGGCCGCATTTACCAGATGGTTCAGGTCGCCTCGGGAGCGCCCATTACGCCCTCCTACATCGAACATGTCGAGCTGTGCCTGGCTTGCCGCGGGTGCGAAACCGCCTGTCCGTCCGGCGTGCCGTACGGGCTGCTGGTCGAGGGCGCCCGCGCGCAGATCGAGAACTCCCGGCGCCGCCCGCTGACGGTGCGACTGCTCCGCAAGCTGGTATTCACGCACCTGCTGCCTTCCCGAACGAACCTGCGCGCCGCCGGTTTCCTGCTGTGGCTCTATCGGGCGTCCGGCATCCAGAAACTGGCGCGCGCTTCGGGCCTGCTCGGCCTGTTCGGTGAACTGGGCCGGGCCGAGCGGCTGGCGCCGCGGGCTGAATGGCCGACCTTTTTCCGTCACTACGGGAAGGTATTTGCGGCCGACGGCGCGCGTCGGCATCGCGTCGTTTTCCTGGGTGGATGCATCGCCAACGTCTGTTTCGCCCGACTCAACGAAGCCACCGTCCGCGTGCTCCGCAAGAATGGCTGCGAGGTGGTGGTGCCGGCGGACCAGACCTGCTGTGGCGCGCTGCACGTGCACTCCGGCCTGCGGGAGACGGCGCGGGAACTGGCGCGGCGCAACATCGACGCGATTCTCGACCTTGGCTCGGACGCCATCATCACCAACGCCGCCGGCTGCGGCTCGACGCTGAAGGAATACCACGAGCTCCTTGAAGGCGACCCGGTTTATGCCGGGCGCGCGGCCCGTTTCTCGCGGCTCGTCAAGGACGTCAGCGAATTCCTCGCCTCCATCGAGCTGAACCGGGACCTGGGCCCGGTCCACGCCGCGGCCACCTATCAGGATTCCTGTCACCTCGCGCATGGACAGCGCGTGCGCGCGCAGCCGCGGAGCCTGCTGGCGGCCGTGCCCGGACTCGAGCTGCGCGAAATGCCTCTCGCCGACCTGTGTTGCGGCAGTGCCGGCATCTACAACGTCGTCCGCCATGACATGTCGATGGCGCTTCTGGAGAAGAAGATGGACACCGTGAACGGGACCGGCGCCACGCTGCTGGTCACCGCCAATCCCGGCTGCATGCTGCAACTGGAGGCCGGCGTGCGGATGCACGGCGGGAGGCAACGCGTCGCGCATGTCGTCGAAGTGCTGGACGAGTCTTACGGAAACTTTCGAAGGCAGCCGCCCGGAGTATGATGGTTGGAGGGTGGCCGGGCCGCGTCCGATGCCGGTCGCGCCGCCGTCGTGGGAGGTTCTCTTCATGAGCGGTTCGGTCCTGATCCCGATGGTGGTCGAGCAGACCTCGCGGGGCGAGCGGGCCTTTGACATTTATTCCCGCCTGCTGAAGGAAAATATCATCTTTCTCGGAACTCCGATCGAGGACCAGGTTGCCAACCTCGTGATCGCGCAGCTACTCTATCTGGCGGCCGAGGATCCGGAGAAGGACATTTCCCTTTACATCAACACACCCGGCGGCTCGATCACAGCCGGCCTGGCGATCCTCGACACGATGCGCCTGATCGAGCCCGATATCGTCACCTACTGCGTCGGGCAGGCGGCCTCGATGGGCGCCGTTTTGCTGGCCTGCGGCACCAAAGGCAAGCGGTACAGCCTCCCGCACTCGCGCATTCTCATCCACCAGCCGTCGATGAGCGGCATTGCCGGGCAGGCGGCCGACATTGACATCTACGCCAAAGAAATCCTGCGCATGCGGGAGATCCTGAACATGATCCTGGCGGACGCGACCGGCCAGCCCGTCGAAAAAGTGGGGCGCGACGTCGACCGCGACTACATCATGGAGCCGGAGCAGGCTCTCCAATACGGCATGATCGATCGCATCATTACGACGCGCGAGCCCGTGCCGGTCACCAAGTAGCCGCCCTGGCCTGGAGGGCGGTGAACCGCTCGTAGGCCGCGTCCCACCCTTCTCCGCGCCGTGGTTCATAGGGTACGAGCGCAAAAGAACGCTTCACGATGTTGCGTGCCTCCCCCAGGCCCGACAATTGCCGCGCGCCGATCGCCTGCGTCAGGATGTTTCCGGCCGCGGTCGCCTCGGCCGGGCCGGCCAGCACGATCCTGCCGGTGGCGTCGGCGACGAACTGGTTGAGCAACTGGTGGCGCGAGCCGCCGCCGACAATATGAATCGCCTCGATCCGCCGGCCGGCCAGCGACTCGAGGCTCTCGAGCACCTGGCGATACCGCAGCGCCAGGCTCTCGAGAATCGCGCGGCAGATCGCACCCGGACTCTCCGGCGCCGGCTGGCCCGACCGGGAACAGAACCGCGCAATCCGCGCCGGCATCCGCCCCGGCTCGGGAAACGCATCCGGATCGATGAGCGGTCCGAACGGGGCCGCCTCGCCGGCCAGCCGCGCCAGATCCTCGTAGCTGTACTCGATCCCTTCGGCGCCCCAGGCGCGCCGGCACTCCTGGATCAGCCACAGGCCGGCGATATTCTTCAGGAGCCGGACCTTGCCTTCGACGCCGATCTCGTTGGTGAAGTTCAACTCGAGGGCGCGGGCGTTGATCAGCGGCCGGCCGATCTCGATGCCCATTAACGACCATGTGCCCGAGCTGATATAACACCAGTTCTCCCCTTCGCCGGGCACCGCCGCGACCGCCGCCGCCGTGTCGTGTCCCGCGGTCGCGTAGACGGGCGTCGCCGGCGCCAGTCCCGCCTCGGTCGAGACGTGAGCAAGCAGCCGACCGAGAAGGGTCCCCGCCGGAACGATCTCCGGCAGGAGAGCCGGATCCAGGCCAAGCCTCGTCAGCAGCCCGGTCGTCCATCGTCTCTCGACCGGGTTGTAGAATTGCGACGTGCTGGCGATCGTCACCTCCGCTTTCTTCACCCCGGTCAAGAAATAACCGAACAGGTCGGGCATGAACAGCAGCGTCCGCGCAATCGACAGCGCCGGCGCTCCCGCCAGCTCCATCGCGTGCCACTGGTAGAGCGAGTTGAGCGGCATGAACTGAATGCCGGTGAGCGCGAAAATCTCCTCGCGGTCAACGACGGCGAACGTGCGCTCGAGCATCCCCTGGTTGCGGCTGTCGCGATAATGGCGGGGATTGTCGACCAGCGCCCCGTCGGCTCCCAGCAGGCCGAAATCGACGCCCCAGGTATCGACGCCGATGCCGTCGAGATCGAGCCGCCTCTCGCGCCCGGCCACGGCCAGTCCCTGCTGGATCTCGTGCCAGAGCCGCAGCGTGTCCCAGTAAAGACCGGCCGGCAGCCGCACCGGGATGTTCGGGAAACGGTGCAGCTCTTCGAGCGCGAGGCCCTGATCGCCGATCGTCCCCAGAATCGCGCGGCCGCTCTCGGCCCCGAGATCAAAGGCAAGATACCGGCTCATGCTTCGATCACGATCTTGCCCACGCCGTCGGAGTAATCCGCCAGCATCTGGAACGCCTCGGGGGTTTTCTCGAGTGGCAACCGGTGCGTCAGCAAGGCCTCCGGAATGCGCCCGGCCCGCAGCAGCTCGATCGCCGCCGCGCCTTTGTGGTTTGAACGCTTGATCGTTTGCAGATCGAGCTCTTTGGACATGGCGGCGACCATGTCCACGGCCACGACGCTCGCGGAGGGAATCCCGATCAGTGCGCAGCGTCCCGATGGGCGACAGATGGCGATTCCGGCATTGATCATCTCCGGTGCGCCGGAGGCTTCGAGCACGACATCGACCCCGCGCGCGGCGGTCGCGTCCATCACGGTTTCGAAGAGCTTTTCCCGCGGCGTGTGGACGGTGGCGTCGGCTCCCATCGCGCGCGCGAGCCGCAACCGGTGCGGCACCCTGTCCGCCGCGAAGATCCTCGATGCCCCCGCCAGCCGCGCCATTGCGACGCACAATAATCCGATCGAGCCCGCGCCGAGCACCCCCACTGTGTCGCCGGCAACGATCTTCACCAGCTCGAGGACATTGACGATCACCGCGACGGGTTCGATCAGCGCCGCCTGGACAAAACTCATCGAGTCCGGGACCAGGTCGGTGTTCCGGGCCGGGACGAGCGCGTACTCGCGGAAAAACCCCGGCGCGTGCGGGCCGCCCATGAAGAACCCCTGGACGCAGTTGTTGTGCCGGCCCCGGAGGCAGTATTCGCAGTGGCCGCAGGAGATTGTCGGCTCGATCGAGACCTTCTGGCCGGCGGCGCGGCCGGTGACGCCACGTCCCACGGCGACGATCTCGCCCGCCGGCTCATGGCCCAGCACCATCGGATACACGGCGCGGAGGGCGCCGATGCCGCCTTCGAGGTACCAGTGCATGTCGCTGCCGCACAACCCGACGGCGCGCAGCCGGACCAGCACTTCTCCGGGACCGGGGTCGGCGGGCATCGGATGCTCTTTGGGCTCGAGCTTTCCGGGACTCGTCAGTTCGATCGCCCGCATGGGGAAATCTCGTAGTATAGCCGAGCGCGTGGGATGGAGCCGGCCGTCACAAATCCTCGACGCGGAGATGGATCTCCGCCTTGCGCCACGCGGCGTCGAACTCACGCCGCACCCAGCCGGCTTCAAACGTCTTTCCCTGAGCCTTCAAGCTTTCCAGCAGCCCGAACAGGGAACGCCCGTTCCGGCGGTTGCGCTCGATGTCGGCGCGAAAGACCGTTTCAGCTTCGGCGGCGCGTCCCGCCTTCAGCAGCGCCCCGCCGAGCGACTCACGGACCGGGAAGAACCAGGCCGGCGGCTCGTCGTAGAGGAGCGCATCCTGGAGGGCGACGGCTTTGCGCCAGTGCGCGACGGCGGTTTCGCGATCGGCGGCAAGCCTCGCCTGAAGCACCTCCGCGGCCAGGTTCAGCATCTCCGGGACGGTGTTAAACAGCCACATCGTCTTGGGCGGGACCTGCCGTCGGGCTTCTTCAAAAGTGTGCTGCTCGATTCGGGCCTCGTCCGGACGGCCCTTTGCGCTTTGGGCGAGCGCGCGCGCCCAGCGCCAGAAGGCGGTCGTCGTCCGCCATTTCGCATCGGGGGCGGGCAGAGCCAGCAGATCGTCCCAGCGACGGAACCGCACGAGGACGAAATAGCGGTTGGGCAGATAGTACTCGACCATTTCGGGCATGGCGTCGTAGCCCGGTGCAACTTGCGCTATGAGCCGGTCGGCGGCCCGCTGAGCCTCCTGGAAGCGGCCTTGCGCCGATCGCGCGTAGACAATGAAATGCAGGTTGTGCGGATAGTAGCCGAGCTGGTAGGGGCCGTGACTGGGGCCCACCTGGCGAATGTATTCTTCGTCGACGGCAGCCGCGCGTTCGTTGGCGCTGGCGGCCATTTCGTAATCTCCCAGGAGGAGGTAAATATGGCCTGCCATGTGGATGAGGTGGCCCGCCGCGGGCACGACGCCCATCAGGCGCTGCGCCGAGGAAAGCGCGCGCTCGGGGCTGGGCGACATCTCGACGGCGTGGAGGAAGAGATGGTTGGCGCCCGGGTGATCGGGATCGCGGCGCAGCACCGATTCCAGCATGCGCAGGGCTTCCTCAGTACCTTCGGCGGGCGTGCCGTCGCGATTCCACCACCGCCAGCGGCGGAGGATCATGATCGATTCGGCGTGGAGGGTCTGGGCGTCCAGATCGTCCGGATAACCTCGGGCCAGCCTCCCGATCGCCGCGCGGTAGGCGGCGTCGCGGGCGGGATCGTCGGCGGCCGGCGCACAGCGCGCCACGAGCGCCCCCACGTAGGCGCGCTCGTGCTCGGGCGCCTGCGCGGCAAGCCGGAGCGCAATGGCGGCCGCTTCACAGGAGCTCCGGCGGTCCACGTCGAGATCGGTGTCGCCGTTGATATGCGGTCCCACGGCCATCGCGATTCCCCAATGGGGCATCGGCGAGCGCGGGTCGAGCTCCCCGGAGCGGCGGAACGAGCGCAGCGCCTCCTCGCGGTTAAAGCCGTAGAGCAGAACCAGGCCCTGGTCGAAGAAGCGCTGCGCCTCGGGATTCCCGGTCGCGATCGGATGGCGGTGGCGTCCCATGCCGCCGAACAGCATCGCCGGTTTCTGCGGCCCCGACGGATGCGCCGGCTGCGCGACGCCGGCCGCGACCGGGGCGAACAGCAGGACGAGGAGGCGGACGGCGGTGTTCATTGGCAAGCCACATTGTAGTGGGTCTTCAGGAGTACACGCGGCCCCGTCCTGTACGCTCATCCCCCGCGGGCGCGACGGATCCGAAACACCACCAGCTCGCTCGCCAGAAAATTCAACACCGAGCAGGCGGCGATGCTCAGGAGGTTGGCGGCGAGGTAGTGGATTCCGAGCCAGCCGGCCAGGAGGCGCATGAACAGCAGGTTGCCGGCGATCGAGATCGCGCCGGTGGTGAGGTTGAAACGAACCAGCCGCGCAAGGATCGGGCCGGTCCCGTTGCGGCGCCTCGTCCGATCGGCCCAGGTCCAGCGCTCGTGCCACAGGAAATTGTGCAGCAGGGCGATCTCGACCGCCAGCGCCGTCGCCGCCAGATAATGCAAGCGAAACAGGTCGCCCAGCATGGCCAGCGTCACCAACTGGACCACGATGCCGGCCGCGCCCACGGTGTAGAACCTGGCCACACGCTCGGCGAGCGAACCAAGCCTCACGGGATCCGCTCGGACCGGTAGAGCGCCGCGGTGTGACGCACCACGGAGATGATGAGCATTATGGACATGCCGGCGATTCCCACAACCCCGCCAACATCAAAGAGCCGGTACGTATGCCCGAGCAACTGCACGTTAGGATGGACGAGCAAGACCAGGTTGCCGATCGCTAGCAGCAGGCGAAGCTCGGTCGGGCTGAACTTCCAAAAGGAGAGGTGGAAGGCGCCGATCGTGTACGTCGCCAGGTAGACTTCGATCGAGAGCATGAAGTACACGATGAGAATCCCGCCGGCGATGCGCTCGCTCATGTAGCCGGATCGAGACAGGCCGGCGAGCAGGAAGAAGGTGCCGAAGGCGTCAACGATGTGGTCGACGTAAAAGCCGTAGCGCGGCCGTTGCCGGTTGCGCACCCGGGCCAGAGTGCCGTCCAGACTGTCACCCAACCAGTTGAGCGCCAGAAGGACAATCACGGCGAGCAGCGCGTACCTTTCTCGACTGGCGTACCAATAGGCAAGGCCGGCACAGAACAGAGACACCAGACCGAGCGCGGTCAGGTGGTCGGGCGTGATCGCGGGAGGCATGCGTCCGGCCAGCCACACCAACACTCTCTTTTCGAGCGGCGCCAGCAGGCTCATCTGGACGCGGCTGGCCTCGTGGAAACTCCTCGGTTCCGTCATAATGGAATGGAGTGCCCTTGGGGATCTACCGCACGATCCATCCTATCAGGCTCGGTTCCCATCTGATGGCGGCATGCCTCGCGGCCGGATCATCGGCAGCGGCCGAGCTGAAGAAAGAAACCATCGATGCCTTCGGCGGCTATCTGCGTGCGGTCGAGGCGCGCGTGGCCGAACACACGCGACCGGGAGGCGCTTTCCTGTGGAGCGGCCTGTCGCCGGACCGTCTCGCCAGAGTCCGCGGCGGCGACATCGCGGTCGAAGCATCGCGGGGGAAAGCCGAACGGGAGATTCCAGGCGGCCTGATCCACGATTGGATCGGAGGCGCTTTCATTCCCGGCGCGACACTGGAGGCGACGCTCGCGTTCGTCAAGAACTACGACAATCACAAGAACGTGTACAAGCCCGAGGTCATCGAGTCCCGTATCCTCTACCACAATGGGGATCACTACAAGATTCACCTCCGTCTCATGAAGAAGAAAGTGATCACGGCCGTGCTGAACACCGAGCATGAGGTTCGTTACTTCCCGCTGGACGCCCGGCGATGCCATAGCCGCTCGTACACGACGCGGATCGCCGAGGTGGAGGACGCCGGCGAACCGGGGGAGCGCGAAATGCCCGTGGGCGACGACCACGGCTTCCTCTGGCGGCTCTATTCCTACTGGCGGTTTGAGGAGCGCGACGGAGGCGTGTACATCGAGTGCGAGGCGATTTCGCTGACGCGCAAGGTGCCGACGGGTCTGGGCTGGCTGATCACGCCGATCATCCGGGAGCTGCCGAAGGAATCGCTGGCCAACACACTGCGGCAGACGCGCGACGCGTTGGCGAGGTAATGTGTCTCATTCGAAGGCGCGGCGCGGGTTCTCGACCACCAGCGTGCGGACCCAGGCCGCCTCGAGCCCAGGCAGGAAGTCCGTGTAGATATATGTGTAGCCGCGATAATCGCCGCCATCGGGCTCGCCGACCCGATACCAGCCCGAATCCTGCGATACCAGGGTTCGCCCGAGCAAGTCCTTGCCGGCCATGAACCGCACGCACTCGAGATGCCAGCCGGCCGACTGCGGCCGCACGCCGTCGAACTCGACCCAGGCGCCGCCGCGGGCCGCCTGCTCGTGAAGGGCATGGTCCTTTTCGTTCTGCGCGTGCACCCAGACGAATTTGTCGGGAGACACTTTCAAGGCGCCGAGGATCTCGATCTGCTCGAGCGCGGCCGCGCCGTCGCCGGTATGCGAGGCGATCGTCAGTCCCGTCTCGCGGCTCGTGAGTGCGGCCGCGCGAACCAGCTTCCGGTCGAGCTCATCGAGCGGCCCGCGGTTGACTCCGGTCTTAATGAACCGCGGTTTGACTCCGTCGATTCCGTGACGCGCCTCGTCGATCCAGCGGCGAGCGAGCTGATCGGCGCTCTCGACTCGGGCGAACTCGGGCAGGTACTTGTGGCTGGCGGCGCCGTAGAGGCCGGTGTTGGTCCAGATCTCGAGACCGGTCTCGCCGGCGAGTCGCGTGAGCAGCCGTGGATCGCGGCCCAGGTAATTGGGGGTGCACTCCTGAAGGCGGACACAGCCGAAGCTGTTCAGCTCCTCGACCTTCGGCAGCGCGCGGCGGAAGACTTCGTCGGGATCGTAGCGGCCGGACGCGATCCGGTCGGCGCCGATGAAGTCCACCAGCACGTGCTCGTGAACCAGAATGCTGCCAGGCTGGAACTGGGAAGCGGCGGCCGTACTCGCCAGCGCGCCGAGAAATTCCCTCCGCCCGGTCACCCTCATACCAGGTCGAACACTACACGGCCGCCGTCGAGCCGGGCGTAGTAGAGGTCGACGCGCGTCTTGGGAAACCGCTCGAGAATGGACTCCCGCGTGCGCTCCAGGTCTCCCAGGATTCGCTCCTTGAGCGGGCGCCGGGTATCCCAAAAACGCAGGTCCTTGTACCAACGGCACTGCTCGTGTCCGAGGAGGATGATGCGCGGCGGCTGGTCGGCGTCGACCAGGAATTTCGCCCAACGCCAGCCCGCCCAGGCGAATTTCGGCAAGTAATCGGTCAACGTCATCGCCTGCGCGCCGCCGGGAACGGCGATCACGCTGTAGCGCGTCAGCCCCAGGCCCTCGGTAAGAAACTCTTCGAAGTGCTGCTGGTAACGTGCGGCCGAGCAATGGACGACCAGCGCCTCAGCCTCGCCTTGGGCCATCAGTGATCGCGACCGGTAGACCTCGGGCACAGCTCAGGCGCCCTCGGCTTTGTCGGCAGCGGCGGGCGGCGCCGGACTCGCCCCACCGCTGTCCTTCCGGATACCCAGTTGCCCGATGACGGCGGGCAGGTTCAGGCCGAGGGCCTCCAGTTGCTGGAGCAGGTTGAAGACCACCGTCGGCGCGGTGTTGGCCAGGCGTCCCAGGCCGCCGCCGGATCCGCCGCTGTTGCCGGTGTTCTGGTCGATCACGACCATCTTGTCGATGTTGCCGAGCGGGGCGGCCACGGCGCCAAAGATGCCGGTCGAGGCTT
>Ga0247727_10003913_pt1 | contig 32385 bp, 39 predicted proteins | sample WisWelCaveWW1625_FD_202498 | JGI IMG/M metagenome (GOLD analysis project Ga0247727, IMG submission 202498) | Biofilm microbial communities from Wishing Well Cave, Virginia, United States - WW16-25 | ecosystem: Environmental > Aquatic > Deep subsurface > Groundwater > Cave microbial mat | place...
GCCATCATCGACATCACACTCAAAGACGGCAATACGGCCAACTCGTTGCCAGCGGAGTTTATCTGTACCAGTTGCAGGCAGGCTCATTCAAGCACGTGCGGAAGATGAGTTTGCTGAGATAAGGAATGCAGCCAGTCCGACTTCCGCAAAAAAGCTTTCAGAGTGTGCCAAAATTCATCCCGTGCAAGTCGGACGGCTCTGCATTCCGGAGGCGCGCGAAGTGGGCCGCTGCGGTGGATTTTATTGGCGAGACTCCAGCGGCCTGCGGCTCCAGCCCGACTGGTGGTATCCGGCCGGCGCGGAGAATGAAAGTTTTAACAAATGGCTCAATGGCACATGAAAACGTCTTTACACCGTCGCTTCACAACACTCATCTATTAACCCAAAACAAGTGACTTGGCAAAGAAATAAAATATCGCGAAGCGCCAAAGGATAGACGGTTCGGTGAAATAGCAGAGGTGTTTTGCTAACACGTGCTGCTCTTGACGCGACAAGCGCGGCATAAATTCCAACGACCGTGCTCACCCAACGTTTTGTGGCATTCCGACGTCTGTACTCCGAATGTCGCGCAAGAGAGCAAGGTGTAAATACCCTAATTCAAAATCGTGACTCTCTGTTCAAATACCCCCGCCCAAGCATAAAAAGTTTATAGATAGATTATCCTTTCTGAAATAGAAGGGAGGTTTATTCTCGGTATTTCGCCTAAGTCCAAGCTAACCTTTCGGGAACAGCCGGCGCGGACGTCGTCGCATAGTATCACGGTTGCCGACGCTGAAAAGCACCACCGCGAATATTAACAATCTACCTAACGAAAGATACGTTTTGTAAGGTAGTTTGTCAAGATTGACTTTTTCCCCATCCCATCTCGTTGCTGCCTTTTTAATTGCAGCCGCTGCCAACCAGGAATTAGTCGAAGGGAAATACGTGATGACATTACTGTACTGGTTGGCAAAAACGATTCCCGGTAAATCCACAATCATGGAGGCTCTGGATTTGTTTGTCAATGACAACGATCCCGACAAAGATGATGCATCGAGGGATGGCGACCCAAAAAACTTGACTATCATCTGCGAGTTTACCGATCTTCCAGAAGAAATAATAATAGACGACGCGCACCCAACAAACCTCAGTGCCGAGTATCTACTAAATCAAGACGGTAGGAGGGTTTGTCGAAGGAGAAGGTAATTGGATTTAAGCCACCTTGATAGGATCAAGGAACTGGCAATCGCTGGTATGTTTTCGGATCAGGAGTTGACAAACTTCTTCGTCCTGAAAGGAGGTAACGCCCTCGACATCGTTTATAAAATTGCTGGCAGGGCGTCTCAAGACCTAGACTTCTCGATCGAAACTGAATTCAAAAAAGATGATCTCGAACATATACAAACTCGCATAGACAAAGCCCTCTCCAATACCTTCTCTGAAGCCGGCTATACGGTCTTTGATGTAAAACTTTCGGAGAAGCCGAAACGTATTAGCCAAGAGATTGCCGATTTCTGGGGCGGTTATCGGATTGACTTCAAAATTATTGAAGCAAAGAGATTTTCACAATTTGCTAATGATGTCAACGCTCTAAGACGCAATGCTAAAGTTCTCAGCGAAACCCACCAGAGAACTTTTGTTATTGAAATCAGCAAATTTGAACACTGCAAACCGAGCCAAAAAAAGCTCTTAAAAGGTTATACAATTCAGGTCTACACACCCGAGATGATTGTGTGCGAAAAGTTGCGGGCCATCTGCCAACAGATGCCCGAGTATGCTTCGAAAGTAAAGATGCACCAGAGAGCTCGAGCCAGAGACTTTTTCGACATCTACTCTGTATTCGATAATTTCAAAATCAATTTCAACTCTCCGGAAAATAAGCGGTTGATAACAGACATCTTTGCCGCTAAAAGAGTGCCTCTAAAACTGCTCGGCCTGATACGCCGTGACAGAGAATTCCACCGCCCAGATTTCGTGGCAGTTGAAAACACCGTTAAAGCTGACACCAATTTACAGAATTTTGATTTCTACTTTGACTTCGTAGTCGACAAATGCGAACAACTAAAAACCCTTTGGAAAAAATAAACGCCACTCCTTCGAGTAACTCGTGCTCTTCATACCGTGAGTCAAATAAAAGTCATGTTTCATTTCCATTTTACGTAAGGGCTCTATAGAAGAGCTTTGGTACAGTTCCGCCTTTTCTAGGTAAAATCCCATGACCTGATGGTATGGGTATACAAAATCCATTTCTTTTAGCATCTCGATTAGCTCTTTAACTGACACCTTACCATGGGCCAATCGGTAAGCCTTCAGCACATCGTAAACGCCTCCAGAGTAAACAGGGCGAACCATTATGTCAATTAGGGTTCGCTCTATATTAGTCACGCGAATAGGCCCACCGCTGGGTCCCGTAGTCGTGATCATACCCAAGCCACCTGTATGTTTGCTGTTTAGAATACAAATTTTCTCGTCGCCGTATTTAGCGATATTGTGGGACACTCTCGCAGGTCGCCCAAAGGCCATATCAATACTTTCCTGGGTGAGTTCAGCAATCTGCTGCCTCGTAGGTTGCAGTTCACGATTCAAATATAAAATCTTAGGAATTTGTTCAGTTAGTCCATGTAGGTATATAGCTGTATAATGTGATAGATAGGAATCCGGGCTTAGCGATAACGCAAGCTCGTAACTTGTAACATCACCCCAGACATACCGCGTTTCGACTCGATTTGGGAAGTCAAGCCTTATCCTTTTTAATTTCGTTTTTTGCAACAATACATCAATGAAATTACTTATCGTTATACTCTCTGCGAGATGCCACTTTTTCCTATTCTCGGACAGCGCTTTCTCTAATTCTCTTTGTCGATATATGCGGCTCGAATCATTTTCAAAGAACTTAACAACCGGTTGAATAGTAATTTCTATGATGCTGCTTTTTTTCATTTATTAGGTTAGCCAAGTTACCCGAGATTAAATATGTTAATCTTATTGTATGTAGTATATATACTACATACAATATAGTTCGTTCCAACTTTAAAAAAACGGGGAATTGAAAGGAATGCACCTCAATGGGCGAATGTTGTATATATACAACATTCGCCCATTGAGGTGCCGACATCTATTTTAAACCATACGCTCTTTTGGGGCGGATCCTACCCAACCATTGAAGACCACCCTGCGGGTCGTCTTTCTGCCGCCCCTCGTAAAAGCAAATCGCGCTGGCGCAGATACTCGCTTCGACCCGTTCTTCGCCCAACCCCCCCTACTCCACTCCAGAACGCGGCCTCTGCTCGCAACAGCGCCGCGCGAGACACCACGCCATGGAGCGATTATATTTTCTTTTTCCCAACTTCGGTTTTTTTTCATTGCGTCTTTGGGAAAATTGTTGTTATTGTCCTTGGAAATAGGTTGGTGACAACCCAGAGAAAAATAGTGTTTTGGTTCCTACCCAAAATTGCCAGGACGCTTTCTCGGGGATCGGGGAACCTCGGGAGACAACCCCAGGTCGCCAACCTATTTTTTCTTTGAGTGTCCCAAAAAGGACCGTTTTTTTGGACAAAGTAAAAGCACCTTTGACTTTTTTACTCAAACACCGTATCATTCCTTACCGTAAGACAGCAAGGAAGTAATACCACATATTATGACAAACTTTGCTTCGAGGAATGCTACCATGCCCCTAACCAAAGTAGGACCAAAACACCAAATCACTATACCCAAAGATGTCTTTGAGGCCTTAAAGCTCGAGGTCGGCGACCTGGTTGAGCTGGCCGTTGAGAACGGCCGCGGCGTCATGATCCCTAAGCGGGCCGTTGAGAAAGCCCCGGCAGTTAAACTCACCACCCGCGAGCAGCAGCTCCTTAAGTCCGCTAAAGCCAAAATGGACGCGATTAATCGAGACATAAAAAGCTCGAAGGGACTCACCGATGCAGAAACCGCTGTTGCTCAGAAAGTTGGTCTCATCGATCCGGATCAGCGGTGGTGGTGGACTGAAGATTGGCAAAAAGGTGAACGGGAAGCCCAGCAAGACATTGAAGCCGGTCGAGTGAGCAAGGTCTATGAGACCATCACCGACGCGCTCGCTGACCTTAAAAAACCTCTATGAAACTTCAATGGTCGTCCCAGTTCGCCAAAGACTACCACAAACTTCCCCAACAGATTCAAAAGCAAGCTGATAAGGCGCTGGAGCTTTTATTACAGGATTGGCGCCATCCTTCACTCCAAGCCAAGAAAATGAAGGGCAAAAAGCAGGAAAGAGTTTGAAGCGAGAATTACCAAAAGTTACCGTTTCACGTACCAAATCCTGGGCGATGCGTTCCTTCTCCTTCGTGTCGGGACACACAAAGAAATAATAGGCCGGTAATGAAAGACCACCTGCGGGTCGTCTTTCTGCCACCCAGCGACAAGGCTGATCGCGCTGGCGCAGATACTCACGCAGGCAACGAAAGCCGAGCGCGTGAGAATAGCCTGCGTTCGCAACAGCGCCGCGCGAGCCAACAAAAAAACCGACACTAGGGTTTCGTCCGGTCGGCTTTAATTTTTTTCGCGGTCCATAGTCCCATTCCCACCCTTGTGAAAAAAATCAGAAGAGAAGAAATTCCATTGACTTATACACCACAAAATGTGTAATTATGATGATTGTGCCATTAACTTTCTATGAACAATAACGCCAAACGATTCCCGATCACTTCACCGACCTCGCGGCGCTCTGCGAGACAGCTCACGCGAGCAAACCTTAAACACTTACTACGCGCGGGCTATCGGGTCCGTGCCGTACGGGATCGTGGCACGGTGGCCGAATGGGATGCCGCCAGCGGTGAACTACACGAGATAACCTTACGAGGGAACCCAGCACAACTAACCCTAAGATAGAATAAGTTTTCTTCTCTTGATTTTACGGTGGTTTCGCTGTATCTTTTTAATGTAGCAAATTAATTCGCTCGCTTTAACTGTACTCTATGGCACTGAAACTCAAATCACGATGGACTACAATGGTAAAGCATATTGACCTAAAAGACCTGGCGGATGTTGACTACATCCACCAGCTGCTTGATCGCCTCAACCATGGGAACGACCAATACATCTTGAAGGAGAATGGCACCCCGCGCGCGGCACTGCTTTCTCTCGATGATTTTAAGCGCCTCGAACAGGCAAAGGTGGACAAACAAAAGGTCTGGCAAGACCTCTTCGCAACCCTCGACGAAGTCCACGCCTTAAACCCCAACGTCTCTGAGAAGGAAGTCCACGCTGACGTTGCCACCGCCATTCGCGCCATCCGTCGAGAACAGCGCTAACCATCTCCATGAACGTTGTCCTTGGATGCGAATATCCTGGTGAGTGCTTTTCTCGCCCCCCGGGGCGAGGATGCCCGCGTTCTACGACAGGCGCAAGCGCACGAGCAGTACCTGTCGCTTTTTATTTTATCGGAAGTCAAGCGCGTCTTGCATTACCCCCGCATCCGCAAAAAGTATCAGTACTCCGACCAGGCCATCGCACGCCACGTGAAAAACCTTGCGGCTGCCAGCACACTGGTCAATCCCTCGCGTACTTTAGAAGGCGCATGCCGGGATCCGGACGACACTGCCGTACTCGCCTGTGCGGTGGCAGCAGGCGCCGATTATTTAGTGACCAGAAATGTCCGGCACTTCCCCAAAAGCTACGAAGGCGTTACGATCGTCCATCCCAAGCAGTTTCTCTCAATGACAACAGCAGCAGATTGAGCCACCCTCGCTGCCCGGTGCTTGGTGCCCGCACCATCAAATTTCGAATTTACTCCTTGTCCCAGATTTTTTACTGTGGCGGAAATTTTCCCTTGCTTTCCTCTCTGGAAATTTTATAATACTATTAAATTAATAATTTAATATGCAGACGTAACGCGCGGGGTAGCACTATGACAATTCTACATCGCATTAATCTTTTGGGGCAGGTAACCATTCCGGCAAGCATGCGGAAAAAATACGGATTTACGCACGGCAATGTGGTAACATTTGAAGATACAGGAAGCGGTGTTCTAGTGCGGCCGGTAGTCGTTGCATTGGAACATACAGGTAAAGCAAAAACCGTGGTGCTCGAAAAGAGTACTACAAAAATCAGCGCCAAAAAACCCAAGCCATAAAAGACGGCAGATTACTAAGCGGCAACTATTATTACTTAATTGTTCAATCGTTTTGACGGCCTATGAAAATTATCGCCGTAGCGAACCAAAAGGGGGGTGTCGGAAAAACCAGCGTATGCCTGCATACCGCAGGCGTGCTTGCCGAGCAGGGCAAACAGGTGTTGGTGGTGGACATGGACCAGCAAGGCAATCTTTCCTCGGTGTTTGTGCCCAATATCCATAAGCTCGATTACACGGTTGCCGATCTGTTGGTAGAAGACCCGGCGGTTGATGTACGCCAAGCCATCAAACCCACCCATGTTGATCATATCGCTGTGCTGCCGGCCAATCTTTCGTTGAGCGATCTAGACGCCCGGCTCGCAGGTGATGACGACGCCCAGTTTTATTTGCTGGAAGCCCTAAAGGACGTTCTTCCCCAATACGATCACGTTCTCATTGACTGCCCCCCAAATCTTGGGCGGGCCACGCGCATGGCGCTGGTCGCTGCCGAGGGCATTGTGATTCCTATTGAGTGCCAGGATTGGGCATTCATTGGCTCCAACCAAATTATGGCCGTCGTCGATCGGGTACAAAAAAGGCCGAACCCCAAGCTCTCGCTTTTAGGCTTTGTCATCAACAAATATGCCCCGCGGCGTACGTTGGAGCAGGACTATAATCGGGCGCTGCGCAATCAGTACGGCGACAAGATCTTCACCACCGAATTGCACAACAACGTCGAGTACGCCGAAGCCTCTGCCGAGCGGCTGCCCATTACCCATTATCGACCTAAATCCGAACCGGCCGAAGCGTTTCGGCGGTTCGTACGGGAGCTACTCTAAATATGGCCAAAAAAACTTTCCTTAATCGGGCAGAACAATCCATCGCCGAGGGCGGCCAAAACTTGCTCACCGAGGAGCTCGTACCGCCTTCGGAAATGACGCGTGCCGAATATGAGGGTACGACACGGCTTAAGGAAGCGCGCAGCATCCCCATTGACAAAATTAAACCCGACCCTAATCAACCCCGCACACAGTATGACGCTGAATCTTTGAATGAGCTGGCCGATTCTATCCGCGAGCACGGCGTGATCCAGCCGATCACAGTTGAATATGTCGCGACCGACGATTACTTTAAAATCATTACGGGCGAGCGGCGCTACCGAGCTTCACTGCGCGCCGAACTTACCGAAATGCCTTGTATCGTGCGCTCGATGGATACCAAGGTCCGCCTCGCGCATCAGCTCATTGAAAACATCCAACGCGAAGATTTAAACCCTATCGATAAGGCCCGCGGATTGTTGGAACTCAGGGCGACGCTTGGTCCGAACGCCCAGTGGAAAGAGGTCGAGAAAATCACCGGCATCAGCGAGCGCCGGCGTCAGCAATTTTTAGCCTTGCTTGATTTACCAAAAGACATCCAGACCAAGATTGTGGCGTTAGGTAAAAGACCCGCCAATAATGCCATCACTGAAAAGCATGCCCGGGCGCTGCTCCGGCTTGGTAAATATGAGGACAAACAACGTGAGCTGTTGAAAAAAATAACCAGCAGCAAAATACCTATCACCGGTGACGATGCCCTAAAAATTGCCAAAGACATGGTTGGTGGTAATGGCAAGACCTCAAATAAACAGAAGATTATTTTCTTCTATTCAACGAACAATGATTTAATTAAGCAGTTAGAAGCTAAGCTCAAAGAGCTAAAAACAAAGAAGAAGATCAAGACCCGAACCTAGGTTCGGGTGAGGGTATACTGCTGCGTACTTTCGAGTAGGTTTGTGCGTACTTTTAAGTAGGGTTTGTGCGTACTAACAAGTAGGAATCTGCGTGCTTTCAGGTAGGAAAATGCGTGCTTTCGAGTAGGTTTCTGCGTACTTTTAAGTAGGGGGTCGCTTTTAAAGGTCCTTTATTATCAATATGTTTTTATACCTTTTCCGCTGTGCTAAGTATATAAGTATTTAAGAAAACAACACCACCAAAGAGGGTGGTGGTGTCTAATTTTTAAAAATATGGGGGAAAAGCATGGATGGCTTAAACTCTACCATAAATCAACTTTTGGCGGATTGCAAAGGATGGGTGAAAAAGACGGGAAACTCCAAGCCGCGGTGATCAGCCCGCAACAGAATGAAGATCAGATGGAATTGGAGCTTGCTATCCCCAAGACCCTTCGCACCGAATTTAATTTTCTCAAGTTTCCTTTTTTTGATCTGGCAAAAGATAGCGGTCGCACGAAAATTAAAATTGAAGAGCGGGTGAGTACGAAGGAGGGAAGCTTTCATATTCTTTGGTTGGTAACCAGGGATGTGGAAGGGCAGTTTCCCGGAGACTTTGAAAAACGCTTGCACCGGGCGATTGAACAGATTATTAACGCAACGCCAAAACCGGTTACCAACCCGCTGCGGCTCGGGTCGCTACGGTATATTGCCAGGTTAATGGGCATTAACGGTTCAGGAAAGAATTTATCTGATATACAGCGCGCGTTTGACAACATCGTGACGGCGTCCATCAAAGCCGAAGGAACGTTTCAACTGAAAGACGCGAAAAATAAAAGGTACATAAAAGACACGTTCCATCTCTACGATCGAGTCATTCAAAAAGGGGAAAAGCTGCCGGACGGTGCAGGCGCAGATTGTATCTACTTAATGCTAGGATCGTGGTACCTTCAAAACATCAACGCCAATTATGTGGTGCCGCTCGATTGGCGTTATTATAACCAGCTCACCGGCTCTATCACTACGCGGATGTATGAGTACTTAAGCATTAACTTTTACGCGGCATTGCAACGCGGGCAAAAATACCATGAGGCCCGCTATGCTCGCCTGTGCGATTATTTTCCGCTCACGCGTCAGTATCCCGGATGGAAAGCCCGCAAGCAGCTCAAGCATGCGCACACAAGTTTAAAACAGACCGAATATTTTGCGAAAGTGGAGTGGCTCGATACCACCGAGGCAGACGACTGGCTTATACGCTACTGGATAGGGCCGCGGGCGATGGAAGAGTATGAACGCAATAAGGTCGAAATTAGACAAATGGGCACGATGGCCAGACCGGTACCGATTCCCGAGCGGCGGAGGCGCCCGCAGATCGCAGCGGGCCGTCAGAGCGACAGAAATGCCCCCGGGATCGTCGAAGGGCTGGTGGCGAGGGGATTGACCCCCGAAGTCGCCCAAGCGCTTTTTGAGGGCCATTCTGAAGCGTACATCGTTCACAAGATCGAGGTGCTCGATTTTCTTCAAGAACAGAAGAGCAGTATGATAGCAAAAAACCCAGCGGGGTTTTTGCGAAAATCCATTGAAGTCGATTATGCCGATCCCTCAGACTTTATCCCGAAAGCTGAGCGTGAGCGCTTGGCGCAGAAAGCCGAGGAGCACAAGCAAAAACAAGAGTGGCAGCGCAAAGTGGATAATTATAAGAACTGGCTGGAGAGCAAACCAGAACACAAGGTGTATTGGGCGCTCCATCAATGGCAGAAGCGTTACCAAGAAGAGCACGGAAGCGGCCCCAGCGCCGAGGACGTTCGGCAGCAGCAATCCTTGCTAATATCAGAGTTGCCTTCCAATGAGCAAAAGCAAATAGAGATTTTTGGTGAAGTGGTATTCAAACCAAACGGTTTGGAGTTATTAGAGCCAATCATGACCCGAACCTAGGTTCGGGTGGGTTTTTTCTGTTTGTTTTTTAAAAAGGGCACGCGATAATAATCGAGGAAAACTGGGTGGTTTGGACCGAAAGCAACTCAAGGGGGACGTCGTGTCCCCCTTGAGTTATTGAACAAAAAAAGCGAGAGTGCGCCCCCCGTGTCGAGGCCAGGATAGGTTACTCACCTTATCGCTCACCCTATCGCCGACCCTATGACGCCTGCGGCGATAGGGTCAGCGGGGTTTCGCGTATAAAAATCAAGGTGTTCGCAACCCTATCCAGCCCTCGACTCCAATCGAACCCCCTCGCGCCACGCCCAGCACGCCGCCTTTGTGCAGAGACCGTGAACGGTGCACACCCAAGGGGCGGCGGACGCGCTGGGACCCGGTGGCGCTCGGCTGCGTCCCGACTGCGCTAAGGCTGGTCGGGACTTGGGTTTCGTCCCGCCTAACGGCGGTACTCAACCGGCTTCGATTGGAGTCGAGGGTGCACGAATTTTACGTGCGGACTTAGCTTCGGCTTTTATTTCTTAAAGTAGCTTTAGGACGCCTCGCTAAGTCCGGAAAATTCGGCACCTCGACACGGGGGGCGCACGATAAAGGTGTCCCGCTTCGCGGGACGGATTTATAGAGGGGGAAGCCCCTCTTCCGCAGGAGCGGAATTCACCCCTTTTAAGCCTGCATCGATACGGGCAGTCGTTCCACCGCGATCCTCGCGGTGCGGTGCGAATCGAGTTATTTAGTACGAGACGTTTTTTATTTTTTGTTTATTTTTTAGGAGGAAGATAATCATGTTTGGTCAATCAATTGATGCTTTTGTGAGACGGTTGGTGAAAGATGCAGGGCTTGATACATTGGGACCCGAGTTTGTTGAAGATTATATCAAACAATTTACTCCTCAAGCAGAGAGAAGAATCGGAATGGCGGCACTCAAGATGTTGGATGAGGATGGTAAAAGAAAGTATATGAACTTTGTAGAACAATCAAAAGGCAGCAAACCGACCCCAGAGGAAGCAATCGCGTTTGTTCGAAAACAACCAGATGAAGCAGTTGTCTTTTTTCGAAAATACGTACCGGACTTTGACAAAAAGATAGAGGCTGCCTTTGATGATTTCGCTAAGGAATTTGTCGCGTCAATGAAGAAGAAAGAATGATCTTAGATTTTTTAACAAATTTTTTCGAGTTTGAAATTTTTCTTGTTTTTTAGATCCGTTTTGCGTAACGTTTTTATGTATGAATAGCGATCTAAATCACAACATCACTTTCAAAAAAGCAGACGTGGCCACTATCCCCGCCACGCCACCACCGGGGGTAGTGGCACGAGTCGAGCCTCGGCTTTTTTGCTGTTTGTGATTTTTCACTAAGTAAGAATAGAAAAGTAAAAAGCGGAAGGCTCAAGTGAGTCTCCGCTTTTTTATTTTGTGGTCATTTTTTGTGTGGTACTGATTGGTACCTCTGCTGTTTGTGAGGTGCCGGAAAAGTCGGTACCACTGCCGTGCAGAGTTAGCCGCTCTGCAACGGCTTAAACAGGTGTGCACGCACCTATTGAGCGGTAACCTTGTTATCCCCGGCACCTTTGCCCTCAGCGTACCGGTAAGGCAAAGAGGGTGTCGAGGTCAGATATCCACAGGGGTTACCATCCCACCTTGCATCCCCGTAGGGGACACACCTGATTCAAATACTTGTCTTTTTAGAATTCAGAATTAACAAGCCGATTCCGTTATGCGGTATGGTGCATCATTATTGCTGATTAGCTTCTGCAATATTTTGCTCACCTCGTGTGAGGACACCGGTGCGAAGCAACGGGATATAGAGATCCGGCAACGGCGGATGCAACAGGTGCTCCAGGAAGCTGCGCTTCGACGCGAAGCAGAACGCAAACACTTCGAAGAAGAAGTCTATGCGAGCCGCACGATGGTTGTTCTTGGCTCAGACTACGTAACGACTACGGATGGCCTGACATGGCATCGCTACGAGTTGGAGGTCCACAACGACGAGTGGTTTTCTATAGATGTTGTCGATGTAAAGACCGCGATGCGATGGTGGGCTGAGTATAACCAGGTCGCGGGGACGCTTTTTCTTGGTGAGTCGAGCGGGTTTCTAGGACTGGGCCGCACTGAAATGGGACCGGTAGCGCATCGGCAGATGATGCATAGCAATCCCATTAAGAAATTGTATCTGCGTGCGGTTGCGCCCTACGGGTTTCGCGTTCAGCTCTACGTACGAGCTGCGAGTTGATCAGGGAAAAATGTTGAGCCAAAAGCCATGCAAAAATCGGTTAGTTTAGTACCAGCACCATCCCGCGAGGTAGCCAAGTACCCACCGCCCATACCACCCACGACGGGATGGAGCAACACTACTATTGCGCTGGTAGTAACGGCCGGGATCTGTCTCCTTATTGCTGTTATCCTTGGTCTCCGCGGATGTAGCAGTGCCGACATAGTGTCGAAAGGTTGGTTGAGACATACAGATGGAAGCTCAGTATACGAGGTATCCTTCATAGTCAAGGATCAGGATTGGTTTGATATCGATGTACCAGGTGGAAGTGATGTAGCCGGAGAATTTGTGTTCATCTGGACAGGTGGCGGAGAGCTGCATGTAAGAGAGCAGTATGGCGGCTTGCTTAATCTGAAGTCTGAATGGACAGTGAAACAATATCAGTACTTTCGTAAAGATGAGGGTGACGAATTCGAGCTACGTTTGTTTGGTCAACCGGAAAGTGAGTTGACCGCCTATTTCTGCCCCGGCGGTTTCTAAAAAGCAGTAGAACCCGTTTGTTATGGAGGTCCATTATGGTTACCCTATTATTCTTGGTGAGCGCGGCATGTTTAGGGTTGTGCGCCTTCCTGTATGAGCGAGAACGCCGACGGCGAGTCGCCAGACAACTCGCCATACGGCATAACCATGTCCAGGTGTCGCTATCCGCGCATGGCGGCAACGCGTACAAGGCGGCCATGGCTAACCCACTTAATGGGGAATTGGTCACGATGGCAATTGAGCAGGAAAAGAACTACCGCGAGCTGTTTGACGCGAAGACCGGCTCGCTCAACGCAGCCCTTAACCTTGCGCAGGTGATGGAAAAGGAGAAGCATTTTCACCGAGAATCTGAACTGTCCGAGATCGAGCATTCGGTCATAAAGCAGACGAAAAATAATCACCTGACGCGGCTACAATACGCAGGTCAGCGGATTCCGTTGGAGCATGCCGTAAAGATGGCGAAGCTCGACCGCCGCCTCGAACGGCTTAAGCGTCCGCCCGTAAAGAAGCGGTCACATCCACAGCGGCGCGGCGGCGCGGAGCAACCCGTATCACTTCACACTGAGCCGCAGGTTGACCAAAACGTGGCACGAATGGAAAAGCAGCATGAGTATGCGCAGAAGAAGGCAGAGCACAACCAAGCTACAGCTAAAAAGCAGGTGTTAGATGGGCATGAGTTGGAGAAACTGCGCCAGCAGTTAGAACTGGAACGGCTCGTTGAGGCGCAAGAGTGGCTCTATAACAAACAACAACAGCTCGCGCTGCAGTATGGCGAGGAAAAGGCCGCGGGCATTATCGAGGCCACCCTCACCGCACTTGATGAGGGACGACTGGATGAATATCAGCAGCAACGATAGGGTTGTATCAAAGCGAGGTGAGTCATGAATAACTCTCGTCAAATAATACACCATGAGAACGGAGATGGGCGGGATCGAGTCTTTGTACCACAGGTGAGATCTGGGCAGCCGCGTGGTCTCGTGCTCATGGGGCGCCGAAACGCCACAGGCGAACAAGAGAAATATCCTCTGAATAAATTGACCCGTGTGCACGTGCTCGGCACGCCGGGAAGCGGAAAAAGCCGACTTTTGAATTCAATTACCCGCGATATCGTGGCAACCAAACAGGCTGGGTTTACGTCCATCGATCCGCATGGTGACAACCTCCGTGATGGCCTGCGCTTTAACACCCTCACCGGTCAACAAGGCAGATCGACGCTCATTGATCCCTCAGACACAGAATTTAGCGCCGGCATTAATCCGTTATGGTTTGACCCTGCGCTGTGCAAGGATAAGATAGAGACGGAAAAGAAAGCGGCTGAGCGGGCGAGCGCGGTTATGAAAATATTTAGCAGTACGTTTGGGGACGAAGTGTTAAATGAGAAGCCGCAATTGAGCAGATGGCTCCGCAACGCCCTCAAAGTGCTTGCTTGGCAGGGCTACACCCTGGTGCACCTACCGCTTTTTTTACATAGCAAAGCGTTTAGGCAAAAGCTGGTCACCGCGTGCAGAGAGCCGCTCCTGCTGCTCGAATGGCAGGAGTTTGAAGATGCGAACCAGAAACAGCAGATTGAGTGGAAAGCGCCACTCTTTAATCGCATTAATGAAATCATTTTTCACCCCCCGCTCAGACGCATGTTTAGTCAACGTCGCCCGACCTTTGACCCCCTTACCGCGATGGACGAAGGGCGGTATGTGTTTGTGGATCTCAGCGGGCTGGAGTTGCTCGAAAAGCAGTTTGTGGGCCGTTGTTTGGTTGATCTTTATTACCAATCCGCTATGCACAGGCCGGAGAATAAGAGACGGCCGCATTATCTCATTTTAGACGAGTTCCACTTATTCGTAACCGAAGATTTAGGGGACATGCTCCTACAATTCCGTAAATTTAATGTCAATATTGTTTTGGCGCATCAAACACTTGATTCGCTGAAAGACCGCCCCAAAATCCTCAGTGCCGTAATGGGGTGTTGCGACGTCTTTGTGACGTTTCAATGTAGTCGCCACGACGCCGAAGAGATGGCGTTAGTGCATTTTACCGGCCAGTTCCGTGATGATATTGTGATCGCGGGAAGCCAAATTGCGCAGACCAAGTTCTGGCCGCGTGAGAGCGAACGTATCGTCCCTAGCGTCAGTCAATCGGAAACCGTGACTAAGAATAACGCTCTGACTTTGTCGAGGAGTACGACAAACGCAAAGATGAAGAGTATAGGGATTGCGCACACCAAAGCAAAAGGGCGGCATTGGGCGCACGCAGTGGGCTCTCACCTCGCCACGAGCGATACACAGGGGTCGAGCTCCAGCTCGGGGTCATCCTCACACCATGGTATGCAGGAGTTTACCAGCCACACCCACCCCTACGACTCTGGAGTGACGATGGGCCTTGCGGGTAGCATGGCCTTTGGTTCAGGGATGATGAATGGTGAGACGACGAGCTTTGCTGACACTACTAGCTCAGCCACCAGCACAATGCAAGGTTCATCTGAAGCAGACGTGAAGGGCGGTTCCAAGAGTAAGGCCTTGACCCGATCGAAGGCAATCGGAATTTCAAAGGCCAAGTCCTTAGGCAAATCTTTGACGAAGGGTATCAGCCGCGGGCGCACGCTCGGGCGCTCATATACGCGGCAGCCGTTCTACGAGTATGAGCCGTTTCAAGAGCTTACGCCACCACAGTACCACACGCCGGAGGCGCTCAAAGAATACGCGACCGCGCTCATTTACAATTTGCAGAAACGCCACTTCCTGTTCAAAAGCGGCCGCCAACAAAGCCTCGCCTTGGTTTCGCCTTCTACAGAGCTCGTACGTATGCGCCCAGAGCATGAAGCGGCCGCTCGACAGGCTATTCTGCAGCAGTCTGGTGTGCCGGGCACAGTCGCCGATGACGAACTTATGGCAGCTTATTCTGACTATGGATTTTCATTTACAGAACTATCCGAACACGACCAATTGCCCGAGCGACCTGTGCATAATGATGACAATGGGCACGTTGATGTCGCATTGACAACCCTCGTCCCTGTGGGGATGATTAAGTAGGCTCTGCCCTATGAACACCACCACCAAAAAGCGCATCGAGATTCAAGAGCGGGACGTCGATATCCTCCAGGCTATCTTAGCCATGCGCTACGTCACCGCGGATCACATGGCCACTCTGTTTCCTTCCACTACGGCCGCTCCGGTAATTAACCCCGGTGGCACTTTTCGCGGCGGCGCCGAGGCCATCGCCAAACGTCTCGGAAAGCTTGCTCAATTTGGTTACCTCTTTCGGATAGGATCTGACATCCGGCGTCCTCACGAGCCTGCCGTTTATACCCTCGGCGAGGAAAGCGTAAAGCTGCTTTCCGAGCAACGCGGCTACGATGCGGCGCTCATCGATGACCAACTGCGGATGGTTCGGAAGTACCTGGCTTCGCGCAGCGACAACAAGCACTTTAACATCGAGCACCGCCTCGGCATTAATAGTTTCCGCATCGCCCTGGCCATCGCTCTGCGCGGCCACCCTGACGCCGATTGGCTCTACCACGAAAACGGCTCGCCCTTTTGGGTTGAGCCGACGTCCAGCAACGGCTTGACGGTGAGCGTTACGGTGAAGACGCAGGATATCCCTACTATCGCCAAGCAGTACCTGAAGCCAACCGAGTCTACTCATACCATCACCCGTGCACCCGACGCCTTTTTCATCTTGGATCTCAACGGCCACCACATTGGCTATCTCTATGAGAAAGACCGCGGGACTGAAGCGCACGCAGTCATCGCCGCTAAGCTTACGTGCTACTACCATTGGTACAGGCAACAGCTTAACCGCAACGTCTTTGGCACGAAACACCTGCGCGTCCTCATCGAGACCGAATCAACACAGCGCATCGAGAACATGATCCAGTGGGGCGCGTTCAAGGTAAAGGACACCGGCGCCGGCATATTTTGGTTTACCACTACCGACGCCATCACGCTGGAGAATCCGCACCGCGTTCTTGAGCCGATCTGGACTATTGGCCATCGCGATCACGTCCAGAACAAGCACAGTCTGATTGAATTTACTCCTCAACAGGCATAAAGATTGCGATGGAGCGCACAGAAGGCCGCAGAGCATGAAATCCACCTTCCAGATGTTAAAGCGGGCTTAGAGCGTAAATAAACGCGAAATTTGCCCTACCCCGGAAAGACCCTGCGGGACTTTCACCCCCCAAAAGCTTTTTACGCGCTAGCGCAGATACTCGCGCAGGGCGAGTCGCCCCACGCCCGTTACCCCCTGCGACGGTTTGGTTTTGTCTCGGCTAACGCCTCAACAAACCGGCGTCCTGCGGATCGCCTACCGAACCCTCGTGCCCCCGACCCACCGACTGCGCTCGCAACAGCGCCGCGCGAGGGAATGAACAAAAAAAGGGAAGTCCTGTTTTAATCGGTCTTCCCTTGGCACGGGTCGCTCGCAGGCAATACCCGCTTTCAGTAAGTCATGGAGGAGCTAAGCCGCGATAACCACTTGTCTACTTTTTTCTGCCTTTATTTTGTCGGTTAGATTCCAGAGCGCTTTATTGAGTCTGACGTCTTTGTCGATGCTCTTTATCTGCCGGGTTGTTACGCGGCGTAGGTTTCCGCGCTCGTCTCGCTTCAGGCCCCGGATGCCGCCCTTCATCATGTTTTCCTGAACGATATTGAAGGTGCTCCACAAATCATTCTTGCCGCGGTCATCGTGTCGGCGAGGGTCTAAAAGGCGAGTTACGTCAAACGGGACAGCTTCCTTTTCGCCGTAATGAAGAAGCGCGGCGTTTTCCGCGTAGGTTGCTCTCTCACCGTCGTTCAGCTTGATGGCTTTCATCTCTTGCATGTTGTGAGCAATGTGCGGAGCGTTTTCGATTATCTCGTAGGAAGCTTCAACAACTTCGTCCGGATTGAAATTGATGTGCTTCACGGAGATCCTCTCGAAGGTGTCGCCGATGATCATTCCGTTCGCACAGATAAAGCGGTACACCCCGGCCATCAGCTGGTAGGCCGCCGAGCGGTTGTGTGAATTTATCAGAACAACCTCGATGGCTTCACCGTTCAGGATTAACTCCTGCCGCTGAAATCTGATGAGATGTTTCTGATACCCTTGATTCTTCTCGTTGGTGACCCGGCACTCCTGGGCTTTGGTCGGGAACCAGCCTTCATTCTGCAACCGCTGTACGGCTTCAAAGGTCGGGATAAATTGATAGCGCTCGGACACGTCGGAAATCGGGTTGGGTGCAAAGATGGAAGGCGCCAGCGTTCTCAAATCATTTTCTGTTAAGACGCGTACTTGATTCATGACACACTCTCCTCTTTTTCTGTGGGTTTTAAGGATTCGTCACAAACTTGCAGGTCAATCGTTTCCTCATGGCCGCACTCATGACATCGTTCGTAAACCAGCTTTGATGTTTTCTGAATTTGAATTGTTTCAGGATCAACCACGTTATTTAAAGAAACGAGCTGCTCCATATCGCCGCAACCATTTGGACACTCCATAATAACCTCCGTCATTTTGGTTTCTCAAATATGAACAGGTACTCGTGCGCCAGGAGCAAGAATCCCAACTTCTGTGCCTTTTCCCGCCATGCGTCGGTGGCTTGGCAGTTGTGCTGGGCTTTAATGGCGATTTCTTTGAGTACGAATCCTGCCGACAGATACACGTCCACCAGCCAGAAGCCCAGCGGGACCACGCGCTTATTTTTCCGCAGATCCCCAATGAGCACTGCGCAAATTACTCCAGGTTTTACCACCCGGTAGCTTTCGCAGGCTACCGTTGCCATCTCCTGCAGGAAGGCCTTAACTTCTAAGCGCGATAAGTCTGCATCGAGCTTGGTGTACCGTATGGCATTGGCGTAGGGCGGGTGGGCGCAGAGCAAGTCCACATAATCGTTGGGCACCACGGACAAGTCTCTGGCGTCTCCGACCTTCAGCACTGGTTCAAATATTTCGTAGTCCTGAGCGGGCATTTTAAAATTTACCTTCCCTTGCGCTTCCGTTATCGCCGCCTCGTTGATATCCAACCCCATACATCGCCTGCCTAACAGTTTGCACTCGATGGCGGTGGTGCCGCCGCCAACAAAACAATCGAGCACGCGATCGCCTGGGTGGGTGTACTTCAGGATAAGATTCCGGGGCACATACGGCGACCAGTTGCCGCGATAGGTTCCTTCGTGGGTTGCCCAATTGCCGCGATCCGGAAAACTCCACAGCGTCGTGGTTGCTTCTTCAAACACCTTCGGGTCTAGCTCCATCTTACATACCTCCTGTTTTGGTTGTGAAAGGACTGTTTATACCCATGCGTTTATCGAGGCATGAGGGTAGCTATGCGTGAAAGGGCTTGTGGGGAAAGGCTCGCGCCGATCCCCACGCATAGCCGCCCACCCGGTTATTCCTGGCGGGGTAGCTCGCCAGCCATGCCCGCGTCCGCTTCACCGGGTATATTGCAGTATATCACTTCAGTTGAAGCAGATGCGTGTGAAGAGCCGCACCTGTGCCTCTTGGCGGTGAAAGTCAATGACCTCACGGAACCCGCACCCTGGGCTTGCAGGATCGCCGCTGCACGAGGCGTAGGTTGCCACGGTTGTGAGTTGCTGGCACCCTGTTGCCACCCCCTCGACGTCAAGGCGCCAGCTCGCTTTTCGCACAATCTCTTTGTGTCGATGCAGCTTGCCGCCGCAGCGAGGACAAGACTCCATGGCTCACCCCTCCTTTTCCTCGTCATTTGTGAGATCTTCCAGGTGTTCCACCCGCTGCGCCGGCACGACTATGCGCAGCCGTCCGTCGAAGTCCAGGCCGAGGGTTTCTGCTTCCATGCCGAACGAGAGGACATTGCGCTCCTGCTCAAGTCCGTGCAGATCCTGGATGAGCCGGGCCATAAAGTCGAACAGCAGGCGCATTTCATTGAGGTACTGTTCTACGAGCGGCGAAACCGGCTGCTGGGATCCGATGTCGCCAGGCCCGAGGACAACCTCGTCTATTTTGGCCGCCAGGCGTTCCACGCGCTGCAGCAGTCGCGCGCGCAGTTTCACGTTATGGTTGTAGCGGCGATGGGCTGCCTCCTGTGCCGCTGCGAAATCCTCTTGAGCTGCGCTGGAATTCTCGGGTGTACTATTAGGTTTCATGGTGATATCCTCCTTTGGGTTTTTGCTTTCAGCATACACCTTGGCCGAAAATCTGGTAGACTTAATAACTGCGCGGCCTTGCGTGCTTGACCTGACCGTCCCCCGCCCAGAGGGGTTGAGGGTAAGTCGCAGGTGGGAACGAAAGCAACATGCGGCTTAAGGGCACAGAGAGTCTTCCCACCTCTCCAATGCCCTTTCAGGCACCGAAAAAAAGGCCGCGTTTTTTTAGGTGGCTATGCATGACGTGGAAACCGGAAAACCGATATCGCCCCAGCGGGTGTGTGAGGCCTGCGGCATGCGGGTGATCGCGCCCTGGTCGGAGCGCTACTGTAAGCGGTGTGACGACGATCCGTCAGATTTTGAGGAGAAGCAAAGAAAGTGTCAGTACTGCGGCGGTCCGGCCGACTTCTTTCACGTGTATTGGTGCCGGCGCCGGCGAGGGATCGTATAGGGCGGGCAGCCCCACACCCCCAAGATCGCCTTCGGCGTTCTTGCCCCCTAAGTTTGGCAGGCTCCGAGAACGACCATGCGCGCAAAGACCATTTCCCTTTGCCCCTTCAGTGCAAAGCGCTTCGCGTCCCCTCCGCCCCAGCGCGGCTCCGGGGATGAAATGATCTTCGCGCCGTTCTCTCCGCGGCCAAACATTAGCCCCTGCCCACCCTTTTTTTAGTCAGAACGCCTCGCCAAAAAAGTTGATCGCGTGTTTAGCTTGGCGGAGAAAGAGGAGTGCCCCGACCGTAAAGGTTCGGGGCATATTTCTTTAGATCCCACCACCCACCCCCGCCAAGCTTGTTGTTTTTTGGGTTCTTCGACTGTCACACCCCCGAAAAAATCTGGGGAACCCTTGAGGGGGTTCCCCCTGAAGGCGCCCCCTCCAAGGAGGGGAAATTTATTTTTAGAATGGCCTGTCCGCCTGAAAGAATGAAATAGCACAGGCGGCAGGGCGGTCAAGGTCGTTCGTCCGGTAGGGCGCTCCACCTGTGACCGCCCTGCTTTATCGCCTGTGCTAAAGAACAAATAGGCGGACAGGCCAGACCGGAAGGCCAGCCGCCGGAGTGGAAAGGAAGTCTCGACTTCCTAAAGGTTGATTCCACACCTTTCAAAATTTCATACGCCTATGTGGAACACACCAAGTCAAGAACAATTGGCCAACATTCCGCCCCTGGGCAGCCAGGCCAAAGTCAAGCCAGAGGATGTGATGATCTACCTGCATTTCTTCATGGGGGACTTTAACTGGTGGATTTCAGAATACGATGGCCAGGATACCTTTTTCGGCTTTGCCAACCTGGGCGACCCGGAGATGGCCGAGTGGGGCACCGTGTCCTTTCAAGATCTCAAAGACCGCACACACTCCATACCGCTGTACTCAATGGATAGCACACAGCAACAGAGCGAGAAGATTTGTAGTGTAACGGTCGAGGTTAACTGCGACAAATACTGGCAGCCGGAAAAGTTTTCGGTGGTTTGGCCATTATCCTAAAGGCCATTGCTTCATCACGTTAACGAGTGCCACTATGGGTCAATACTTCAAACTCATCAATGAAAACAAAAAAGAGCAAATCACCGCCTGGGAACTTGGCGGCGTCGCGAAATTCTTTGAATGGCTTTACAACAACCAGGCGCGGCTACTGGTGTGGCTGTTGAGAAAGTCCGATCAAGGCGGCGGAGGCGACATCAGCGAACCGGATAAATATCAAACCCTCGGCCGCTGGGCTGGCGACAGAATTACCCTGATCGGCGATTATGACAGCTCCAAGTTGTGGCAGAGCACGGATAAGTGGGACAACATCGCCAAGCTCGTCAAGTAGGAATACAACCAGGCGATCAAAGAAGATTTAGGCAATAAAAGCTGGATCGGGGAATTGGAAATATAGCCCGGCAAAAAAACAAAAAAGAAAGGTCGATTTATTAGCATCGTAATTCTCAACCCTATGTCTTACTTAGATGACGTCGAACTCGAGCTCCGCCACAAGTATTTTGACGAAAAGGACCAAGACCCTGATTATAGAAGCTATGTTGATGAAGTTGTGAAGTTTGTGCGAGAGAAACTTTTGGAGTCCTACAAGAACGGCGCCCAAGCCGCCCGACAGCAAATACAGAGAGGCGGCCAACCCAAAACACAAAAGAGCAAAGCGTCAAAATAATGCCTTGCTCAACCTTAGTCCCTGCCCCGGCGTTTCAGTCGGGGCGGGTTTTTTATTATGGCGCAGATTTTTTGATTGGACAAATCGTTGGATTGGCGAACCTGTGGATAACTTGGCGCAGATTTTTTCGGGGGTGTGACTTTTGATAGCGGAAAAAAACAACAAGCTTTTGCCCGCCTTGTTATCGCTCACCCAGGGGGAAAGAGCTCGAGGATTTGCTATAATAGCCGTATGGCCACATCATCACAAATCCAGGATATCGAGTATATCCCTATCGATGAGGAGCAGGATTACCTCGACGCGTTACTCATGTTGCTGCAGGCGGGTCCTGAACACCAGGCGTTCATCGAGATGCCGCAGGACGGAAGCAAGGTCATCGCGTGACGGCGCCATGGCGTTGCGCATAGCATGAGAGTGGGCTGCCGCACGGAAGGGATTTTTGGCGCTTAGCCTTGTTTGAGGGGGTACTCTGATATATGCCCGCCTCGAGATCCTGGCGTAGAGGGCAAATATGAAAGCCGTTTTTGAGATCACAATTTGCGATCTTAGGTTTTCATTGACAAAGACTGTTTCGTTCCGTACCATTGAGCCAACAAATGGGAAAGCCCACATGAAAAACAAAGTAGAACTGAAGCGTTTTGTACACGCCCCCAAACCTTCGTCCACCATGCGCTCCGGACAAGTAACCGGTGTGCTCCTCGCACCCGATGAAGCCGTGGCGTGGATTTGGTCACATTACGGAGACGGTACCAGCACCGTCACTGGTTATACCATAAGTAAGAAGCTGCCGCGGAAATAAGTTCATTATGTCCCAATCTCTTATTCCCACCGAGCGTATTGAAAAATTAATCCTCTTAATCCGTGGCCAGAAAGTAATACTCGACTTTGATTTGGCAGCGCTCTACAAAGTCCCGACGAAAGTGTTGATCCAAGGAGTGAAGCGCAACCTAGACCGATTCCCGGAAGACTTCATGTTCCAACTAAATAAAACAGAGCTGGAAAATTGGAGGTCACATTTTGTGACCACCAATCCTGCCGCCAAAATGGGTTTGAGAAGACCTCCGTACGCTTTTACCGAACAAGGGGTGGCAATGCTCTCGAGCGTCCTCAACAGCAGACGGGCTGTCCAGGTGAACGTTGAGATTATGAGAGCTTTTGTTCGACTGCGACAGATGCTTGCCTCGCATAAAGAGCTCGCCCGCAAACTTGATGAATTGGAAAAGAAATACGACAAGCAGTTTTCGGTAGTCTTTGAAGCTATCCGGCAGCTCATGGCACCAGAGCCGGGGCCCAAACGCCGGATAGGGTTTCATACTCTGGGTGAGGATTGATCACCGAACCTGTTTGGGGGTGTTCAAAAAAGGGGTATCGAATTTTTGGCTTGTTTTTCCCGCACAAAATCGCTATGATTTCAGGTGTTCAAAAAAGGATCGTTTTGTGAACAGGATATGTGCGAGGGCAAGGAAGCAACCTCTCGAAATACTAAGGTAAAGTAAGAACAAGCTACAGATCAATTTTGTGAATTGGTTACGAAAAGTATTTCTAAACCTTAAGACCGAGCTTCAACTTTATCGCAACATCTTGGTGGACCCAAGAACACCAAGAACAACTAAAATACTGCTGGGCATTGCCGTCACATACGCGGTTACTCCTATAGACATTATCCCGGATTTTATTCCGGTGCTTGGGCACCTGGACGATGCAGTTATTTTGCCCTTCTTAGTTTATTTGGCCCTGAAGGCAATACCTCGGAAGTTGCTAGAAGAACACCGTCGAGCTTTAAAGCCGCCATGTTAGAGGCGCGGCAAGATTGCTTTCAGAGACCACCCTCTCAAGGGTACTTTTCTTTGGTACCCACTTTAGCGAAAGTGGGAACTTCTGCCTCGCGAGTTAGGCGCGTGATGCAATCCTAAATATTTTGATGAGCCAAAGCCGTGACCCACATTTTAAAAGCTGATGGCCGTCACACCTTCGGTTCACAGGAGTTCTGAAATGAAGAACTTTCAAAATGTGTTGCGCGAGTCGTTGCCCGAAGTAATTGGCGGCCTTGTGGTAGCTGCTATTTTAGGGTTATTGGCAGTTGTGAGTGGATTTTTTGATTTAAGTGCACATCTCGGAATAGCACTGCGGACTGTGATATTTTGTTTGTACGTAATTCTTGTCATAGCTGTTATTTACGTTTTCAGAACAACTCGATTAACTCTAGTTGAGCCCCCTCAGCCTTTTCCTCGCTTCGGTAAATCTATCCGAGTCGCTGCGATTGTGGTGTTATTTGCGGCAACCGGTGGTGTAGTTGAGTTATGGCTTGCTACACGAGAAGTTGTGCCATTTAACCCAGAGCACGTTAGCATCTTGATCTTGCCATTTGATCCGATGGAAGATTGCACAGCCAAAGATGAAGATATGGCAAAGGCAGTGTACAAAAACTTGAGAAGGCAGATTGAAAACGAGAACTTGGATAATTTTGATGTACGCTACGAAACAAAACAACTGTGCCCCGCAAATCATACTGAAAGTCGGAACAGCGGTAACTTATACAAAGCAGATGTTGTAGTGTGGGGAGAAAAGTATGAACGTTGTTTTCCTGATACCTCACGTGTATGCGTGCATTACACGGTTGTCGATCCGAATGCAGAACTAGGGAATAGGCAAATTGGCGATACCGGTATTCGCTCAGTCACCGTGGATCGTATTGTCGAGGGCGACTTACTCGACGATGCGAACTACGTCACTGATTTTCTGATAGCCGAATATTACTATGAACAAAGTAACCTCACTGAAGCTGCGCGCTACTTTGAAAAGGCTGCGGGTTTTGTACGTGACAAGAGAGATCCCGCTACGGCTGAAGTGTTTTTCTGCTTAGGGGATATCTATACGTGGCAATCTCAATATGATCGCTCCATTGATTTTTATAAAGAGGCGATTGCAAGGAACCCCCATTTCTTCAGAGCTGTGCTAAATCTAGGTATAGCGTATGGACAATCGGGACAACACGAAAATGCTGTTGAGTGTTTTCAACGGGCCCTTGATACACCAACAACATCTGCCGGTGATTTTAATACTCGTGGGGTTACTTATTTTGTTTTAGGTCAGTACGAGAAAGCGCTGGCTGATGCCAGCAAAGCCATAGAGCTGAATCCAAAGTTCGCGTTGGCCTATACCAATCGTGCGGCTGCTTATGGTGGTTTGGGTCAGTACGAGAAAGCGCTGGCTGATGCCAGCAAAGCCATAGAGCTGAATCCAAAGTTCGCGTTGGCCTATCAGAATCATGGGGCTGCCTATGGTGGTTTGGGTCAGTACGAGAAAGCGCTGGCCGATGCCAGCAAAGCCATAGAGTTGAATCCAAAGCTTGCGGATGCCTATATTAGTCGTGGGATTGCTTATAGTGGTTTTGGTCAGTACGAGAAAGCGCTGACCGATTACAGCAAAGCCATAGAGCTGAATCCAAAGCTCGCTGATGCCTATATTAGTCGTGGGATTGCTTATAGTGGTTTTGGTCAGTACGAGAAAGCGCTGACCGATTACAGCAAAGCAATTGAGCTGAATCCAAAGTTCGCGTTGGCCTATTCTAATCGTGGGGCTGCTTATTTTAATTTGGGTCGGTATGAGAAGGGGGTGGCCGATTACAGCAAAGCCATAGAGTTGAATCCAAAGCTCGCGGATGCCTATACTAATCGTGGGGTTGCTTATGGTGGTTTGGGTCAGTACGAGAAAGCGCTGGCCGATTACAGCAAAGCCATAGAGCTGAATCCGAGCGATCGAGAGAAATCTGTATTGCATTATAACACGGCTTGTGTATACTCGAAGTTACATGATCAAGCCAAAGCAATTCAATCGTTGGAGGAATCGCTTAGAATTGGTTTTCTTCAGTATATACCGGTCGCAGCGGTAAGATCCGATCCTGATTTGGCATACATTCGGAATGATGCGCGTTTTGAGAAATTGTTAAACAGATATGGTGCGAAATAGTCCTTCCGCTGCTGAGCAGGGCGTAATACCACTTTATTCTGTGTCCTTTTCGCTTGCCGTTAACCCCTTCTTTTTTTGTATAAGTTTACTCTTGATAAAACTTGTTATCTCGGAGCAGGTTAAAAGTTCAAAGGATAGATAAGGATAGCGCATGGCCAACGCGAATCTGCAAACGAGAAACTGGTCCGCAAGGCCGAGCTCGCCAGAAAGTTCATCAGCCGCTCGAAAGCCAAAAACACCATCCGCGCGTACCAGGCCGACGTCCGCGATTTTATGATCTGGTGTGACCATCATAAACAGATCGCGTTGCCGGCGTTGCCCGAGACCGTCGCGATCTACCTGGCTGACCTAGCTGCGGGCGGCCCGCGAGCTTCGACGATCCGCCGCCGGCTGTCGGCGATTAAGAAGCTGCACGAGTCCAGGGGGTACGAATCCCCCACCGCGAGCGAGCCGGTCAAGAGCACGCTCGCCGGCATCCAGCGCGAACTCGGAACCGCGGCCAAGCAAAAAGAAGCCGGCGCTCATCGAGATTATCCGCAAAGTTAGTTTATGGAGAGTTGATACTTTGGGAGAAAAAATACCGGGAAGAAAACAAGCGCCAGCCCACACAGGAAGAAAAAGCGACCAAGCAAAAGGAATTGATTGACCGGCTCCCGTCCAATGAGCAGCTACAGAAACAGATTTTTGGCAAGGTAATATTTAAGGCCAGAACTGTAGATGAGCTTGACGGGGAGTTCAAAGGTTTCAAAAGAGGAAATATTAAATAAAGCCGACACTTAACTTCCATAGAGCTTCCTTTCTTTCCTTTCCATTACAGGTTCATACCAGCAGACGATGGGTATTCGGATTCAAATCGAGCTGCGCTTCCCGAAATGGGACGTACCCAAAAAAAATCTTGTATTTTTAGAAAATTTGGAGTATATTTTGACAATTCGCCTTTTCCACCAGTAATAATTTTTGATCGATATTGCTCCCTTAAGTTAGGCGTCTCTTCTAGCGACTTCTCATTTTCATGCAAGCGAGTGTATCTTTTTTTTCATAGTTGCAACTTTCAAGACGAAGATCTCAATGGTCAACCGGTATCTCATCAACAACCTCGAGGGGATTGAGCCGTTCCTCGACAACATCAAGCCGCTCAGCATGCTCCTTCGGACCCTCTCGAGGAAGCACCCGATCCAGCTGCTGAAGGTCACGCGCCTCAGTGCGCCCATCCGCGTTCCTGCTACCGATCATCACCGGCGCAGCAATCGTCGCCCGGCCACGGTGCGGAAGGTGATGACGGTCGGCGGACTCCTCCGGTTCAAGTTCTCGGACGGCGTCTACACTCACGAGACCCTCGAATGGACGCTCCGGGCTGAGCCCGAAGCGCCGTCGGTCATCCTGGAGCCGGGGACTATCTCATGACAGCGACCCGCGATCTCACGTTCGACACGCTGCAGCTCGCGCAGGACGGCCGTGTCCTGACGGCGCGGTACGCGTGCCCGCCGCTCAACTTCCTGACCGCGGCCGGCGTCCGGGAGCTCGACCGCATGACGAGCGCCGTCGATCGCGACCCGACGGTGGGTGCGGTGGTGTTGACCGGGGGCATGGAGGGTCGCTTCCTCACGCATGCGGACCCGCGCGAGTTTGGGGCGTTGGCGAAGATGCCGCACCCGCGGGTCTCGATGCGCGTGATGGAATTCGTCGTGCCGCTGCTCAACATGGTGCTGGGGATCCCCGGGGTGGTGCCCTTGCTTGAGCGGTTCGGCGGTGTGGCCGGCAAGGGGCTCGCCATGGGGTATCGCTGGAAGCGGACCGTCCTGCGCATGAACCGTTCGCGTGCCGTGTACATCGCGGCGATCAACGGTCCGGTATTGGAGGGCGGCCAAGAAATCGTGCTCGCCTGCGACCTGCGCTACGCAGCCGACGCGGCGCACCTGCGCATGGGCCAATTGGAGATGCTCGTGGGGGTGATCCCGGGCGGCGGCGGTACGCACCGGCTGCTGCGCATGCTCGGCACAGCGCGCGCGCTCGAGCACATTCTCGAGGGCGCACCGCTGACCGCGCCCGAGGCCCTTGCGGCCGGCCTGGTGCATCGGGTCGTCCCCGCGCACCAGCTCCTCGCCCAGGCTCAGGCGACCGCCGCCCGCCTCGCACGCCGCTCACCGTTCGCGGTCGCGGCGCTCAAGCGCTGCCTCTACTTCGGGGCGAATCGCAGCTTCAGCCGCGCACTCGACCTCGAGCTCGCGGGATTCGTGGCCGCCGGATTCACGCCCGCCGCGGGCCGGGTCGTCCAGCCCTTTCTCGACGACCTGGAACGCTTGGGCGAGACCCCCGAACTCGCCGATCCGGAGCCGTGGATCGAGGGGACGCGGGTCGATCTCGTCGGATGAACAATAGGAGGTGGACATGAAAGCACCCGGCCAGCCGCTATTCAAGGTGATGACGGCCTACCTGATCTACCAGGACGGCGGAGTCTTCGATTCGCAACCGCAGAACATGCCCGGCACGGAGCTGGAGACGACGCGGCTCAACAGCCTCGCGTGGGGCCTCTGGCGCCAGGATCTGCCGATCACCAACACGCGGTTGTCCAATGGCCAGCGGCTTGGCATCGAAGAGCTCAGGATCGGGCGTACCCTGCCGCAGCTGCTGATCACCCTGCTGACGCTCGGCTTCTGGGCGCCGACGATGGTCAGCTGGCGTGGCTGCCGCCCGCCGATCCAATCCGGACTCCTGGACTGAGGGCCTGACCATGATCCACCCCGAAAACGAAGGTCCCCAGCCGTGGGCGGGCGTCCACGTAACCCACCGCACGACGGTGGCCGAGATCTACAACCCTGACAACATCGGTCCCGACGGGAAGCCGCTCTCCGGGTGGGAGATGTTCCGGCACGCCGGCCAGGACCTCGACAACCTGATCCGCCAGGCCTACGACGCCGGCAAGCGAATCCTCCCGATCGGCGCGGGATGGGCGCTGTCGAAGATCAACATCACCGATGGCTGGCTGGTGAACACCAAGCTGCTGAACGGCTGTTACGACGTCAGCGACCGGTACTTCGATGCCGCGTACCCGGCGGAGCGGCACCGCAACCTCGTCCGCGCCCAGGCGGGCATGCAGATCGCCGAGCTCAACACCTACCTCGAGCTCCTTCCGCCGACTGAGGCCAACCGGCGGGCGATCCAGGCCGCGGGGATCGGCAACGGCCAGACGGTCGCGGGATCCGTCTCCGGCAACACCCACGGATCGCAGCTCACCTACGGGGCGATGCCCGACTTCGTCGCCGGCCTGCACCTGGCGACCGGCGTCGGCCAGCCGCTCTGGATCGAACGACAGTCGAGACCGGTCATGAACGACGAGTTCGTCAAGAGGATCGGTGCCAGGTTGATGCGCGACGATGATGTGTTCAATGCGGCCGTGGTCAGCTTCGGTACGTTCGGGATCATCGCCGCCATGGCGATCGAGACCGTCCCGATCTATCAGCTTGAGTTCCCGCCCATTGCCGACATCAGCTACGCGGACCTGAAGCAGAAGCTCAACGGCTTCGCCGCGGGCACGATTCCGAAGGACCTCTACCACTACGAGTTCATCTTCGATCCCTTCACCCGCACCCAGATGGCCATGGAGGCGAGCGCGCCGAAGGTGCCCTACAAGCCCGGCGTCCCGACGCCGAAGCCCCGCTGGATCATTCGCGACAAGCACGGCTACGCACCCGGGATCAATATCCTGAAGGTCCTGGGATTGCTCCGTGCGATCCTGCCGCCCCGCATCCTGACGGGCATCGAATACAAGCGGTACCGCGAAAACGCCCTGCTGGACAACGTCCGCGGCAGTCCGGGGCAGATCTACACCTCGTCTATCTACTACCTCGAGGGTTATATCGAGAGCGCCTTCGCGGTCTCGGTCAAGGACGCGGCGGCGACGATCGACATCTCCTCGAAGGTTTCCCGGGACGTGCGCCTGCCATCGATCTACCAGGTGAGGCTCTGCAAGGCCTCGACGGGGACGCTCGCGTTCACGCAGCACGCGCCGATAACGGCGGTCTTCGAGGTTGGGATGATCTACGACGAACGGTTCCCCGAGTACGAGCGTCGGCTGGACGAGGAGTTTCAGAAGGCCGGGATACGCTACACGATGCACTGGTCGAAGAACTCAGGGATCCGTCCGGACAAGCTGACGTACATGTACGGCAATGCGAAGATCGAGAGTTGGAAGGCTGCGAGGCGGAAGGTCTTCAACAATGACCCGAGGTTGATGAAACTCTTCGATACCGATGCGATGGTCGAAGCCGGGCTGGCGTGACCTCCCGACCTACTTGTGCTGAACCGGAGCGAGATCGCAAGGTATCTCTCGCTCGCAGCACCTGTCCGTCGGTTGCCAGCCAGAATCGTTGTGGAGATTGTGGTACACCGTGACGGCACCCCTATTAAAGTTCGGCTGGGGCGCACTTCGGGAGAACCGGATCCACAGGCTGGATCTCCTTGCCCTACATCGCATACCCCCGGATTCAAGAGGCCGCCTAACGATCTCTACTTGCTATGATATGGCACAAGATTCTATTTCACACCATATGATCTCTGCCGTTCAACAGAAAACTCACGCCGAAGAAAATAAGCTTCTCTCGGATTTAGTCTTGGATCCAATTAATACTGTTTTAGTTGTAAGCGATTTACATCTGAGCATAGGCCGAGATCAAATCACAGGTACTTTCGAATCCGAAAAGATTAATCTACCTTTGGGATCCATAGTCCTCTTTTCTGTGTACCATTTACTATTGATAAAAGGTGTTATCTCGGAGCAGTTTAAAAGTGCCCCTCTTTAGAAGCATTTTCCTTTGGTCCCACTTTCGCAAAAGTGAGTTTTTTGTTTGCGTCTTTGATAAAAATATCTTTACTATTCTTTAAATAGGTTGGTGACAATCGAGAGAAACTAATTCGGGCATGACACTTTCTCCGTGGTCGGGGACCTCGCGAGGCGAGCCCTGGTCGCCACCCTATTTTTTTAACTGTCCAAAAAAGGAACGTTTTTTTGTTAGGCTCTCATTGTATTTCTTAGTCCCGATGCGGGCAAAAAACTCACCGGGAAATTACTCGGCACCTCGGGCGGGACTAAAACCCTAGCGATATCGACCGCGGTCGCAGGCAGTGAACATCTTCAATTTCAAGGCTCGAATGGTATCGCCGCCACCTCGAATGGGATCAATAAGCTTTATGCCCAATTGCTCGAACGCCCAAGCTCAACATTGCCAGCAGAGCGGATGGTTCCGCTGTGGCCAGCACCATTACCGCCGTCGATGCTTTCCTGACAACGAGGAACTTTTCAGATTGGAGCGGTCTAAGCAAAGCGCAAAAGAGTCAGGTGTTGCGTTGGATGACTACGCTTGATAACTATAACGGGCTGATTGGACACTGTTCCAAGTGACAATTGGCCAGAAAGAGAAGATCTCAAAAAAGGGTATTCATTGCGAATACCCTTTTTTGATTCGATTTACAAGGCATTTTTTATTGAAGCAAAATTACACCGAAATCATGATCCTGACCAGCTACCACTTGAATACCGGGTCTCTCGAATAAGCGATTCAGTGTATCTCTAACGCTCACCGTATAAAAACCTCCCGGCAAGAATGCCAGAACGAACCGGCCAGTGTTTTTTTCAACTAATGTGGAGGCCATGGTATCACCACTTGCTATGGCATAGGCAATCGGCAAATGTTCCGCATTACTGACCGATCCGGAAATAGAGCCCGTTGCCGTTTTAAGACTCACTCGTATGGTAGGCTTTAGTTTGAAGCCGTTCGGATTCTTCGGCGGCCCGGTAGTCACAATCGAACGCCGCACATCGAAGTCCAGAATGAGTTGCAGTGTTTGGCCTTCGGCGATGTCGAATTGGGCGATGAGTTTCAAACCGGTCTGCGTGCCACTGGGCACAGTCACCGGGAAAGTCTGTCCATTGACCACCACTTCGGCGTTGTCAATTTTGAGTCGAATCTGCGTGTAGTGTCCCGTCGGCAAATTAGCAGCCGCCAGCTCAAAGGTTTTGCCGTTGGAGAATTCAAGCAAATTCACCGTGATCGGATCCACACGAATCGTCACCCATTGGCTGTCAATATGCGCGCTGATTTCGGAAAAAGTAATATTGACCGCCTCGAAACCAGCCGGTGCATCCGTGAGTCTGATTTCTAGCCTTCCGGATCCTTCCGGAATCGATGGGACTTTATTGCATCCGATGAGCGCCAGTATCCCCAATAAAATGATCCCCATGTTGTTGAATCGACGCATGAAATACCTCCGAGTGTTTTTTGAAGTTAAACCGCAAAGCCTATGCCAGCGAAAGAGTGTTTTTTCGTGAGTAATTTTATGGCCGCATCAGCACTATACGCTGTTTCATTATCTTTCACCTGACTTAAACTCAACCATTAACATGGTCAGCTAAGAAACACTACTATTAATCGAGTGAACTTCCTTTACTTTGTTAAAAGATTTTTTACCTTTATCTATACTAACTATCTATGACATGTTTTGCTAAAAAATGCAAAAAAACTTAGTGTTTTCAATTATTCTCTTGTTTGTCACCTCGCTGATAGAATGTCATAAGCCTCAAGCCATCTCTACCCAATCACCGGATGAAATCAAAAACGTCTCGGTGGTTCTTTTGTCCCAATCCGCATGGGCAGCTCAATACGAAAACCAAAAAGTGGGGTTCACCGCCAGGTTTGAACGTATCTCCTCTGAATTTGGTAGGCTC
>Ga0247727_10003914_pt1 | contig 32381 bp, 19 predicted proteins | sample WisWelCaveWW1625_FD_202498 | JGI IMG/M metagenome (GOLD analysis project Ga0247727, IMG submission 202498) | Biofilm microbial communities from Wishing Well Cave, Virginia, United States - WW16-25 | ecosystem: Environmental > Aquatic > Deep subsurface > Groundwater > Cave microbial mat | place...
GATCGCGGGCTTCGACTTCGTCGCCGACCCGAGCAACTCGGGCGACGGCGACGGACTCGACGCCGATCCGTTCGACGAGACCGATCCCGACCTGGACGTGAGCCACGGGTCGCACGTCGGCGGAACGGCCTGCGCCGCGGGCAACAATGGCTTCGGCGTCACCGGCGTGATGTGGAACTCGAGCCTGATGCCGGTGCGCGCGCTCGGCATCAACGGCGGCGGCAGCACTCTGGACATCGCCGAGGCGATCCGGTTCGCGGCGCGCCTCAGCAACGCCTCCGGCACCGTGCCGGACAAGATCGCTCACGTGGTCAACCTCAGCCTGGGCGCCGAAGTGCATTCGAACGCCATGGCGTCCGCGGTCGATGCTGCGGTGAGCAAGGGCTTGACCGTCTGTGCCGCCGCCGGCAACGACGGCACCAGCCACGGACTCCGGTTCCCGGCGGCCGACGACAACTGCATCGCGGTCGGGGCGGTCGACATCCTGGCCAACAAGCCGGACTACTCGAATACCGGGCCCCAGCTCGACCTCGCGGCCCCGGGCGGCGGCGACTCGGTCACCGACATCGACGGCGACGGCAACCCCGATCTCGTGTTCAGCACGATCGGCTCGCCCGACGGCCAGCCGGACATGTTCGGGTTCCTTACAGGAACCTCGATGGCGACTCCGCACGTCGCGGGCGTCGCGGGGCTGATCCTGTCGATCAATCCGGCGCTGACCCAGAGCGAGGTCCTCGACATCCTCAAGAGCACGGCGATGGACCTGGGCGATCCGGGCACCGACAACTTCTACGGAGCGGGCCTGGTCGACGCGGCCGCCGCGGTCAACAACGCCTCTCCCCTGATCTCGCTGTCGGCCAGCATGCTCGACTTCGGCGTCAACGGGACGCGCCTGATCGTGCAGGCGAGCAATCTCGGCGCCGGCACTCTCGTCATCGACACTCTGAGCTTCTTCCCGATCCTCGGCGGATCGACGGCCTGGATCGACGGAGAGATTCTGGACGATGGACGCACGATCGCCCTCACGGCCGACCGTTCGATGGTGGACCCGGGTCTTTACGAGGTGCAGCTTCAGGTCGACAGCAACGGCGGCAGCGACACGGTGTGCATCCTGATGACCGACTCGACCGATCCTCTTCCGGACGTCGGCGAGGTCATGGTCGAGCTGCGCAACTCGAGCGGCAAGCTCTTGTTCCGCACAACCACGTCGCTGGCGGACAACTACTCCTACAGCCTGCTCGGGTTCGGCGACGGTCTTCTCGACCTCAGCGCCGGAGTCGACGCGGATGGTGACGGCGTGATCTGCGAGGTGGGCGAGATGTGCGCTCGTTATCCCAGCACCGATGCTCCGACCGATCTCTTGTTCGACGACCTCGACCTGATCGAGGTCGACCTGCTGCTCGAGCTCCTCAACTGATCGAGAAGAACGGACACAAGTGGAGTCCGCGGCTCGTCGCGAGGATCTTCAGCGCCGCCGTCGTGTCTCCGGTCTGCACCCAGACCCCGACGCAGCAGGAGCCGGCGGTGGCGCGGGAGTCGATCCGCCGTGAGATCGAGTCCTCCCTAAAGGAGCTGATGGATCGCCACCACGTGCCGATGCTGCGCGATGGATGCGGCTGGTGGTCCAAGGGGTTCGGCCTGGCCGACGTCGAGTCGCAGAGACCGGTGACCTCGGAGACGGTGTTCAACGTCGGCTCGATCTCGAAGACGGTGGCCGCATGGGGTGTGATGGTGCTGGTCGAACAGGACTCTGTCCACCTGGATGACCGGGTCGAGGACTACCTGACTCGCTGGCACCTGCCGCCCACCCACTTTGACCTCGAGCTCGTCACCATCCGGCGCTGCCTCAGCCACACCGCCGGGCTGTCGCTGCATGGTTATCCGGGTTTTCCCCCCGGCGTCGAGCTGCCCACGCTCGAAGAGTCGCTGTCCGGGAACACCAACGGAGCGGGCGAGGTGAGTGTCACTCTGAGGCCCGGCACCCAGTGGAGGTACTCGGGAGGCGGTTACACGCTGGTACAGCTCGCGATGGAGGAAGTCAGCGGGATGAAGTTCGCGGAGCTGATACGCAAGGAGGTCCTCGAGCCACTCAAGATGAAGAACAGCGACTACCTCTGGTCCGAGCTTGTCGACGAGCTGGCCGCGACTCCATACGACGAGAATGGCAAGCCGATTCCCGGACCCCGATTCACCGAAGCGGCCGCGGCAGGATTGCAGACCTCCCTCGACGACTTCGTGCGTTTCGCCGAGGCCAGTCTTCCCCGGTACCGCAAGTCCGAGGATCCGAAGATCCTCGCAGTGGAGTCGATCGAGGAGATGCAGCGACCGTGCTCACCCGCCAGGAGCTACGGCCTGGGATACTCGATCGAGCGCCACGGAAGCGTCGCCGTCGTCGGCCATGGCGGCACGAACTTCGGATGGCAGGCACGGCTGGAGGTCGTGCCGGCCACCGGCGACGGTTTGATCGTCCTCACCAACGCTTCGGGCGGAGGTTCCGTGATCGATGCCCTGAGCGGCAGGTGGAAAGCCTGGTTGCGCCGCACCTACGCACAGCAGCCCGGGGCGGCACCGAGTGAGGAGAACAGCAAGGATTCGGACGGCGCGCGACGTTGATCCAGCGGGCCGAATCGTCACTCGAGGATCACCCACGCCGCTTCCGAAGGAACCCCCTCGTGGGTGAGAACGAACAGCATGTACCAGCCGCGCGGCGCCTGCGCGGGGGTCTCGGGAGCGAGGAATTCGATCAGTCTGGACCGATTCCTGGTGATCTTGAGCCGGAGCAGGCGCTGGTCGAAGTCCGAGTGATGGGTGGTCGATCCGGGCCGGATGAGCACGGCGCTGTGCACTCGATCCCCGCTGTCGAGGGAGAACGACACCGTGTAGGTGCGGCGCACTTCACCGAAGTACTGCATCTGCGCGGGCGCGTCCTCGATCACCGGCCGGAACGTCGACCGGAACAGGTACGGCGGCTCGAAGATCTCGTAGTCCCACTCGCGGGTCAGGGTCGACTCACCGCCCGCCACGATGACCCGGGCATCCGGAAGGAGAATCGCGGACATGTGATAGCAGTGCCTGCTGCGGGAATCTTCCAGCTTTCTCCATCTCCCGCACCCCGGCTCCGCGTTGAATCCCTCGAGGACCGACGCGGTCCGGGTGTCGTCCTCCGTCGCCGGCAACGGCGTTCTCATTCCGCAGGGATAGAAGATGGACTCGTCGGGAAGGATGACCGCGTTGGAGCAGTAGCGCGGAGTTCCGAGCGGCGCCGCCTCGAGCCACTGAAAGGAAGAAAGGCTGGCGGATGCCCGGCAGAACTGCACCCGGTCGTGGATCTTCGGGCTGAGCACGGATTCGCAGGTGTCGTCGTAGTCCTGGCCACCGATGCAGATCACGACGTCCTCGGTCCCGGGGGCGAGCACCGACGAGCCGAACAGGCGATGGCCCGCCTGCCGATACTCCCGGCTAAAGTGGCGGTTCGACGGCATGAGAATCTCCCAGGAGGAGTGAACGACGTAGCCGTCCCCGATCGGGTTCTTGACATGGCTCAGCCGCGCGCTGATGTCAGCCATTCCGGACATGAAGTAGTCCCCGGTCGTCAGGAGGTGCATGCGCGCGTAGTAGGTCATCAGCGCGCCTTGCGCGGCCGGACCCGCGAACAGCCGCTCGTTGGAGCTGGAACGGTGCTTCTGCCAGTCCCCGTTCGAGCCCAATGAGGGATCCCATACCTCATAGGTGTCGACGGCGGGATCCGTCGCGCACTGCTTGTTGTCCGTGTCCACCCCGCCCAGGACGAGCACCGTGTCGTCCGGCCCCAGGATCGTCGTCGGATACCAGCGGCGCTCCTCGAGCACCTGGCCCGAGTCGGCAAGCTCCGCGACATCGGTCCAGCCATGATTCCTGCGGGGATTGGCGGCCTCACCGGGGTCGAAGAGGTAGGCAAGCGGCGACCCTTCCCACTTGTCCGGCGGATACCGGGAGGAGCCTCCGGCGACGAACATCCGGCCATCCGCCATCCAGCTATGGCCGGAGCAGAAGATGTCGCCGAACGGCGAGCCGGCGGAGTCGACCGGAAGATCGAACTGGTGGTTGATGATCGTCGGATGAATGAGATTCTGGTTCTGTGCATCGCGAATCCGGACGATCGACCAGTAGTGTTTCCACGGCGGAAGATCCTTGTACTGCACGTATCCGCCCCACACGACAACCGAGCCGCGATAGGGACCCGTCGGGATCAGCGACATGTGCGCCGCCTCCCAGCGGTCCTTGACGAAGTTGATGCCGTCCTCGCGAGGCGGCGGATTCCATCCGTCCCAGAGATGCTGGAAACGATAGGCCCATTTCCCGTCGGCGTCCTGAGCCGCGGGAGCAGTCGCGACCGAGCCGGACCAAAGGGTCAAAGCGCACGATCCAGCTCCGCTGACTGCAAAGAACAGGGCAGTCAGCCAATCGATGCCCGGCATTCTGGTCTCCGTGGCGATCTTGGGGATCGCCGACAAGCTTGAACGAGCGGCGATCTCAGCGTCGGCGCGCCCCGTCAACGCCCTCCCGTGGGGAGCGCTGACATAGCACCGGACTCAAGGCCCCGCGAGCCCTCACCAGCGCAACATGAGGCTGTCGAGGGCGATCTCGACGCCGCCGCCGGGGGCGGGCCGGACCGCCCGGATCTCCAGCCAGTGGAGGCCCTCGCAGAGGAGGATGCTGCCGAGACCGTGCTCGCCGATGACGGGCTCCGACGCGTACAGGTCGAGCAGGCCTCCCAGTGCCCGCTCGTCGACCCGGAGCTCCACAGTCGGGCCGAGCTGCGAGCTGCAGCACGAAAGGACGAGGTGGTACTCGCGGGCGACATCGATGCGGACGGGAATCCGCACGCACGCCTCGTCGACGTCACGGAAGGCGAGGACGACTCGGGCTCCTGCCGCAAGGAAACGATCCTTGTCCACGATCGGGCGCGGGGCGCCCAGAAGGGTCTCGATCTCGTCCGCGATGAGCTCGAGCTCGATGCGATCCTCCTCGAACGGCAACCGTTCGGTCACGAACGGCACGGGCTCGGTCGGAGCGTGCGGCTCCTTCTGATACCAGAAGGCGGCTCCCGAGAATTGATCCGGGCGGTCGTCGACCTGTTTCCATTCGCCGGCGCGCGCCGCCCATCCCTGGCGCTCCACGGAAACCCTGAGCGACTTCATGAACGGCACCGGGTCGGCGACCATCCACCGGTAGGAGGTCGAGCGTGAGAACGGTCCCGACCCCTCGAATACAGTGATTCCGTAGTGCGGGCGCTGCTCTACGCGCATTCCCCACGCACCGCAGAAGGCATCCTCGAGCCCGGTCGAGGCCACCGACGGCTCGGTCTCGCCGTCGACGAAGAACTGCAGATCTCCCTCTCCCGGCCAGCCTTCCTCCGCGGACACGACCGACAGCACGCAGCCGACCAGATGGCCTTCGCCCTCCATGCGCGCCAGGATGAATTCCTTGTCGGATGCTCCGCGCAAGCTCTGGCGGTAGCACGCATGAAACGTGCGCAGATCCGGGCCGAACGGCTGTTCGAGAGCGCGCCAGTCGACGGAGTAGTAAAGCGCACGCAGCGGGGCGTCGCAGTCGTTGCGCAAGGTGATCACTGCCGATCGATCGAACGGCATCGGCCAGGAGCAGTTGAGTGCCCGGCCGTGGGAGCTGACCTCGACCATCGCAGAATCGACGTTTGCGAGCAGGGCGTGGCCGCTCGCGAAGAAGTCGCAGATCGGCGCTTCGATGCTGGGGCTGGTCTCGCCGTCCCAGAACGCGCGCAGAACGACCTTGCGGCTGAAGTAGGGGTCGGCGCAGTCGAGCGCGAGCCACAGGTGGGTGATCATCCCGGGACCTGCGAGGTTCGCCAGCGTCAGCTCCATTCCTCCCGGAACGAACATGAAATCGCGGTTGGACACCGGGTTGCGGCTGGTGACGCGACGCGCGCGGCCTTCCGGGGCCTGGAACAGCTCATGAGTCGGGGCGCGGACCTTGACCATCACCGGCGGCGAGCCAGGCTCAGACTCCGGCGCGGGCCTCTCCTCGGGAGGGCTGGTTTTCTCGACTTGCTCCTGCGCAGGCAGGCTTTCTAAAAGACGCGCATCCGCGACCAGGATCATCATCAACACTGAAATCGCCGACATCCGAGTTCCTCGAGAACGAGAGCCGTTGGGGCCGAACCGACGGGCGCAGTCGTGCAGCCCCCGGAGGGCCTCCAGTGACTGCGGGGCGGGTTCGTTGATTCCCGCCATTCTGGGCTCTTCCGGGTTTTGTGTGAGTTGGTGCCCAAAGAAACAACCAAACAGCATCCCAAACCCGAATCACGCATGATCCGGGTTTGGGCTCGGCCGAAGGGCGAGCCCGGCCGCGGAGCGGCCGTGGGTGCCGCGCAGCGGTGCCTCTCAAAAAAACCTGGCCCGGTTCCCTCATGAAAAGTGTGTTCCTACTTCCATGAACACACAGTTCATTGATGAACACACTGTCGACCTGTCGAAGCCTCAAGAAACCATTGCAAGCATGCTTGAGACAACGAGTTGCGACCGACTGTGCATGATCTTCATGAATTATTTGGGCTAGGAGGCAAGGAACCGTCGTTGGTTGCACTGGCACTCAGGGGTGCGTTACTTCAGCGTCATTTTGAAACCTCGCGGCGCCGGCGCAGACTAGATCCACGCTGGCCTCGATCATCGACGATCGCGTTTGAATCGAGCTTCGATGGGAACCAGGGCCAGCCGCACGCCCCGGAGAAGGAACAACAACGATGAACCTCCGCCGCCTCGCTGTGTTTCTGATCTCTCCCCTGCTCTGCCTCGGCGCCTCCGTCCTGAGCGTTCGTCTCGAGAAACAGGCGGTGCGCACACCGTTCGACTCGGCCTTTCCGTTGTTCGCTCCCTCGGATCGGGAGGGCTTCTACTTCGTCGTTCTGGGTGATCGGACCCAGGGGGAGGACTGGGGGCTGCCGATCCTGCGCCAGGCGGTGGCGGAGATCAACCGCATCGACCCCGATCTGGTGATGACGGTCGGCGATCTGATCAACGGCTACAACGACAAGGAGGCGTGGCTCGCTCAGATGGTCCAGTACAAGGAGATCATGAGCGAGCTCGACATGGAGTGGTACCCGGTTGCCGGCAACCACGACGTCTACGGCAAGGACGGCGACCCCAGGGATCGAGGCAACGAGGGTCGCTATCTCGAGCACTTCGGCCCCCTCTACTACTCCTTCGACCACCGGTTCGCCCACTTCGTGGTCCTGTACTCGGACGAGCAGCTCGCGTACGACGACCCGCCGAAGAACCAGAGGATGTCGGACGCGCAGCTTCAGTGGCTGGAGAACGACCTTCACTCCACGAGCAGCGAGCACGTCTTCGTGTTCCTGCACCATCCGCGCTGGAACTACGAGGGCAATCCCTGGGAGCCGGTCCACCAGGTGCTTGCGAAGTCGGGAAAGGTGCGCGCGGTGTTCGCCGGACACTGGCATCGCTACCGGTCCGACGGAGAGCGGAACGGAATACGCTACTACCTGATGGCCGCGACCGGGGCCGTCACGGGCTCCTATCGCGAGCTCGGCGACCTGCATCACTTCAACCTCGTCAGCGTCCGCCGGGACGGCTGGACGATGGGCGCCATCCCCGTCGGCTCGGTGATCGACAAGGATTTCGTCACCGGCAGGGAATGTGACGAAGCGTTGCGCCTGACGACGGGGGACTGGATCAAGCTCGGGCCGGCGCTCGCGGTCGAGACTGGCAAAGACGAACGGCATCCGTTCACCGCGACTCTGACCAACAGCTCGTCGAAAGAGCTCGACTGCGCGTTGCGCTGGAGCACGCGCAGCGCGAGCTTGATGGTGACCCCCCCATCCACGACGGTGAAGATCCCGCCCGGCGGCCGGCAGAGTCTGGACTTCCAGCTCGCCGGAGTGATGGGAGACGAGGAGCATCCGTTCGTCGCACCCGAGCTCGCGGCGTCCTTCGTGTATCCGCTGGACAAGGGCGGCCGCCAGTCCCTGACCGCGACCGCGGTTCTTCCGGTGACCCTGCCGGCGCCCACGGAGGAACAGTCGAGCGACGATCCGGCTCCACCGATCGATCGATTCCTCGAGCTGAACGGGACCGACGCCTACGTCGTCGTTCCTCATCACGGGGCGCTCGAGCTTTCGGACCCGTTCACGATCGAGTGCTGGGCGCGCATCGACCGCAGCGACCGTCGCCAGGGTCTGATCGCGAAGACGGAGAAGAGCGCGTACGGCCTGTTCGCCTCCGACCGCGAGAGCCCGAGCCCGTCATTCCTGGTGTTCGTGGAGGGCAGCGGCTACGCGCGGGCGCAGGCACCCAGGGAGACCGGGAGCGAGAAACGCTGGGTTCATCTGGCGGGCGTTTACGACCATGGTCGAGCGCGCTTCTTCGTCGGCGGGCGTTGCTGCGCCGATCTGGTCTACGAAGGCAAGGTGCGCAACAACTCCCTGCCGCTGATGATCGGCGCCGACGTCAACGGCAAGGGCAATGCCGTCGACTTTGCCGCGGCCGCGATCGACGAGGTGCGCATCTCAAGGAGCGCCCGCTACGGGAAGGAATTCAATCCCGAGCGAAGGCTGCGCGCGGATGGCGACACGATCCTGCTGCTGCATTTCGACAAGGTCATCGGCAACCGGACCCCCGACTGCTCCGCCTGCTCGCTGCACGGCGAGCTGCACGGCGGGGCGTTGCTTCGGCCTCGAACCGCGCCGGATCGCTAGAGGTCGATCCTTACTTCTTCAATCGCACAGCCGGCGCGCTCGAGCTTCCATCGCGGGGAACCCTGCACGCGGTCCTGACTCTCCAGGTGGCGACCGGTCTTTTCGCTGCTGTTCGTCGCCCATCGGGCGGGCTGGCTCCTCGCTTGGCTGGGCGGCGATGGTGACCGGCCGTTATCAAACCCACAACCTCGGCTGGAACGGTGACGACGCGGTCATCGAGCGGGAACGCCTGAAGATCTATCCGTTCAAGGCCGATGTCGTCGTGCTCCTACGTGTCACTGGCGTCACCTCGCGAAACCTGTGACGGACGCAGCAAGACTGGAATGTCACAGACAATCCATGCAACGGACGGAATGGCGCAAATCGGCACCGCCTTCGCTGCGTGGGGACAACGGACCACTTCTCCCCGGGACAGTGATAACTGCCTTGAGATCAATCAATTGTGCCCGACGAACCAAGCCCATTCTGTGAGCTATTGCGGACTCTCGAAGGAGGTCTATAACGTACTCGGACCAAAAAACGACCTACCGGGCCATTCAAACAAGGAGGATCGCTCGATGAAATCACTCAAGCAGTACTCTCTCTCTCTCTCTCTCTCTCTCCTGATCGTGGGGGCGAGTGAATCCCGAGGGCAAGGACCAGTACCGCTCTCGGTAATGCTGCATGATCCCGCACCGCAGGCCGAGGCTAGATTCGGCAACGATGTGCTGATCGTCGACCTCGACGCAGACGGCATTCGCGACATCGCAATCGGGTCGCCCGGCTACTCGGTCACACTGGTGACAACGCCCCTGGTCAGCGCGGGGCAACTGGTGATCCGTAAGGGCCCGATTCTCGGACCACCCTCCTGGACGCGGATCAGCGAGCCTGTCATCGCCGGAGTGAATCCAGGGCCGCAGGCCAACGCCGAGTTCGGCTTTCGGATGGTGAGCGGCGACTTCAATGCAGACGGTCACATCGACGTCGCAGTCTCAGCGCCCGGAGCGAACATCGAGTTCACCGGTGTATTCACACAGGGTGAAGTCTTCTTCCTGTATGGACCGTGGGACCTGACTGTTGTCGCACCCGCCCTTCCCTATTCCCGAGCAGAAGTCGTTCGCGAACCTGTTGGCCAACGCAACACTCTGGCCGATCTGCACGGGGATCGCTTCGGACAGCGATTGGCAGTCGGCGAGGTAGACCTTGCCACCGGACTCGGAATCGACCTCATCGTCGGAGCGCCCTGGAGTGCGGTCACCGTTTCCGGGACACGGTACCAAGATCGTGGGCAAGCCTGGTTCTTCCCGGGCGTTTCAGGAATGGACAGTCACTTAGCCGTTGTGGAAATACCCTGCACGCTCCTTCCGCACGAGCAGCAGTTCTGGGGCTGGGATGTGGAGTGCGGCAATTTCTACCGCGAGGCGGAGCCCGACACGGACAGCTGCGACGTCGCCGTGGCAGCCTATGGTGATCCGATTGCCGGTTCCCAGTGCCCGATTCCGCCTTGCCCGCCCAATGATTCAGGGCAGGTGAGGGTCTTCGTGGACTATCCCGTCAACGCATTCACGGTGGACGTCGAGATCCGTGGCTTCGATCCTGGACCCACCAGCAACGAAGGGACGTTCGGGTGGGAGCTCGCGGTCGGTACCAGTGGTCGAGAAGAGCAGCCGAACTGCCCGCCCTACTTCCAGACTTTGGCCGTCGGCCAACCCTATCAGCCCATCGCCGCGCCGTCGGCGGGCAGGGGAGTGGTCTGGTTCTTCCCGGGCGATCCCCAGTTCGGCCTGATGAACAACCAGAATTACTTCATCCTGGTGAACCCGGCGACGCCCTCCTTGTCGAACTACGATCGCTTCGGTGGGGGCCTGGAGTTCCTGAACTACGAAGGCAGCGGAACAATCTACGTAGCCGACGAGCTGTTTGTCGCGTCGGAATGGTTTGACTACGGCAACCCGGCCGCCTCAGGAAACCACGGCGAAGGACGATGTTTCCTCATCGCGAACTCCTCCTCGGGGTATGACCAGTTCCTGCTGACCGTGGACGATCCGACCCCGGAAGAGCGACCTCAGTCGGAGATCAACCAGTTCCTCGCCGGCTGGGGATCGGCAGCAGTGACCGCCGGCCGAGTCAACTCGGACCAGAAAGAAGACGTCGCGATCGGGAACGCCTCCGCGACGTACGGGATGCTGACGCATGCGGGCGAAGTCCGCGTCGTGATCTGGCCGTAGGAGATCACCATGAAATCGCTCTGCGCGTGCATGCTGATCGGCGCCGTGCCGTTTGTCTATCTGGCAACCAGCGCAAGCGCACAAGATCAATCATCTCCCAAGAAGCACTGGTACGTCAGCCCGCCGATGCCACTTTTCGCGCCGACTCCGGACTACTTCACTTATCCGCTTCTTCCGGAGGTCGCCGTAGGTCCTGATGGTTGGGTGTACGTTTCTGCGTGGACAGGAGTCGTCGGAAGCCAGTTCCGCGACATTCACGTCCGAGCGCGGGACCCTGCAGGCCGATGGCAACCCCCCAGACGCGTCTCGCACGAGTCAAAATTGTTCGCCACCTACCCACCCAAGATCGGAGCCACCCGGGATGGTCTGTTTCTCGTCGCCTGGCCGGGTGCCAAAGGCGGAGGCGTACGGGCGGTGATCCGGGTGTCGAACGACCATGCACAGAGCTTTGCGAAGTCGTTCGACGCGGGAGATGGGCTCGCTGTCCTGGATCTCGACTTGCACGTCGATCAGCAGGACAAAGTCCACCTCGCATACACCGCACCCGGCGTGGCAGGGAACTGGGACATCTACTACCGGCACACGGTGGATGCACATGGGGGCTCCGGTGGTGCCCGCTCGGGACTCGATGCGTCTGATTTCTCCCGAGCGGAGAATCTGACGAGCGACCGCAAGATCAACGGATCCGTAGAAGTCGGCGCTTCGGACGACGTGAGTTGTTTCGGCTTCGGAAGTCAGCGAGTTTCCGGACCACCAGGATGGGCTGAGTACATTGTGCGCTCGCCGTCAGGCACCGACCGAATAGTTCTCCCGGAGCTGTACTTTTTTGCCCAGGTGTCGATGTCTGAGCCTGGCAATCTCGCCTGCCTCTACGTGAGGCCCGTAGGAAATACAGCTCGTCAATACCTCATCGCCGGAAAGGTTGGTGCCCTTCGCGTCGAACGGGAAGTTCCAACAACGTCCACGCTCAACTCGACTCACTACTTTGGAAACGCTCTCGTGACATGGAGGCAAAGAATCGTCGTTGCCACGGAGTGTGAAGTCCCGTACCCCTATGTCGAGCTGAAGGTCTCCGACGACCTGGGTCGGACCTGGGGCGACATCCTGGACCTCTCGGCATGGCCGGGGAAGTACGGGACCTACCAGTACTCCCCGTCAGTTGCGGTGGACGAGAACGGGACGATCCATCTCGTCTTCGTCGGGGTCTTTGTAGACGAGTACGACGGCTACTTCATCCTCTACACGCAGGCGCGATACGAGTAGATGCCTTCGTTAAAACCTGACGCAAACCCAGTCCGTCTTTCGAGGCGGGCTGGGTTTCCTCCAGGCCCAAGGCGGTTCGTGAATCTGACCTTCACTTCTCATTGTCGAGTCGACGGCGTACTTCTTCCCACTCGAACCCGAAGGATGGTGCGGCAGCCGGCTAGTAGCCGGCGCCGGCGATCTCAGGCCGTTTCTTCCTGAAGGCGGGCGCGGACCAGCCGGCTGAGCTCGATCATCGCCTTGGCGTGCATCATGCGCGCAGAACCTTCGGTCTGGCGTCCGGTGACTCGCGCGATCTCGGGAAACGACAGCCCTTCGTAGTTGCGAAGAAGGATGAGCTCCCGGTATTTCTCGGGCAGAGAGGTGATGCACTCCTTGACGACGACCTGCTTCTCGTTGCGGATGAGCTTGTCGAGTGGAACGAGAGAGTCGACCTTGGGGTCGAACACCGGCGCGCTGTCTCCGGACGAAGCCGCAGAGCGCAGCTTGTCGATCGCCACCTCGCGATCCAGGCTGCGCTTCTCGGCGCCCTCGTGCTCGGCGGCGGAGGCGATGCGCTGCTGGACGATCGTGCCGAGCCAGTGGATGAGGCTGCTCTCGCTGCGCATCTCGAACGAGCCGAATGTCGACAGCGCCGCCTCGAACACCTGCTGACCGATGTCACCGGAATCGAGGCGCTCTCGCAGCCGGTTTCCCAGGCGCAGCCTCACGATTTCGCGGACGCGCGGATAGTAGCGCTCGAAAAGCTCGTTCAGGGAGCCTCGATCACCCGCCTGGGCGCGCCTCACCAGCTCCATCGAATCGAGCGGATCCGTCAATCAATCGCCTTTCCCTGGCTGGAGCGGGGACAGGACGAAATATAGCTCGGTGCATTCGAGGCCGTCAAAGTCAAGCGGCAGGTAGCGCTGCTCGACCGTCGGCGCGGTGAGGATTCGCTTGAGCTCTTCTCGATCCATGTCCTTCAAGCCGTCGAAAAAGCTGTGCGGCCCGCCGCGACTTGCCGAGCCCGCCTGTTCGACCAGGTCCGCCAGACGCCGGCAGGCATCCTCGAAGGAAACTTCCTCCTCGGGCCGCGAGGTGTGAGCGATCCAGCAGATCCATTCCTCGATCACGCGATCACTACCGGTCGCCTTGATCAGCCCCAGACCCAACTGGTCGTGGAACTCCGGTGGTGACTGCGGGACCTTGAATAGCAGCAGGCGCTGGGCTTCGGCCAGTTTCCGCGAGTACTGCCGCAGATCGGCCGGCTCGCGATCCGGCTCGAAGCTCACCGCGCGGATGGTTTCCGGCACCGATCCCCGACGGCCGAGAAGTGCGACGGCCCACACGGTCACCGGCTCCGCGGGCTCGACGTCACAGACGATCGTGTCCCCCGGATAGATCGTGCCTCCGTCGGACAACGGATGAGCCATTCCGTCGACCGGGGAAACTCGCCTGACGGGCCACTCGCCCCACGAAGAATCGGAAGGCTTGAACGCGATCCACAGACACACGGCCGCAGTCACGGCCAGGATCGAGGAGACAATCACCGACCGGTGGCGCCGGGCCGCGCGCCAGGCGATCCCCAGCGCGCCCGGCGGCCGGGCTTTCGTCGGCTGGTCGCACAGAAAGCGCTCGAGATCCTCGGCCATCTCGACCGCGCTGTGGTACCGGCGACCGGGGTCGGGGTCCATCGCCTTGAGGCAGATCGCCTCGAGATCCCGCGGCGTGTCCGGCAGCAGCGAACGCGGCAGCGGATATCTTGCGGAGGTGACGAGCTCCGCGATCTTGCTCACGCTGTCACTTGGGAACGCCTGGCGAAGAGCCAGTGTCTCGTACAGGATGAGCCCGAGCTGATAGACGTCGGTGAGGACGTCGCTGCCGACCTTGAGGTTCCTGAACTGCTCGGGGGCGAGATAGCAGGCCGTGCCGAACAGGGACTCGGTCACCGTGCCGGTGGCCTGGTCCTGGAAACCGGCGAGGCCGAAATCCATCACGACGGGATAGCCTCCGGAGCACAGCATCACGTTGCCCGGCTTGAGATCGCGGTGAAGTACGCCGCACTCGTGCGCCGCGGCGATGGCGCGGACCACCCGCAGGTCGATGCGCGCCACGCTCTTGTAGTAGTCGTCCTCGTCGAACAGGTTTTCCTGGGATCCGCTGACCTCGAGTCCCAGGGCGTTCTCGAGATCCCGGCCCTTGAGGGAGCGCGGCGGATTCTTGCCAAGCGTCTCGATCACCTGGCGCAGGGTCTTTCCCTTGATGAGGTCCATCACGAGGTAGGGAATGCCCTCGACGCTGCCCGCGTCGTGGATGCCGACGATGTGAGGGTGGTGGACCCGCGCCAGAGTGCGCGCCTCCTGCTCGATGCGCCGCCGGAGGGTCTCGTTTCCCTGCTGCTCGGTCTTGAGAAGCTTGATCGCGACCTCGCGATCGAGATGAGTGTCGCGCGCGCGAAACACGCGCCCCATGCCGCCCTTTCCGACTTCCTCCAGCAACTCATACGGGCCGAACTGCTGGCCCGGCTCGAACACCCGCGGCACGCAGCTCTCGACCGTGACCGCGAACTTCAGGATCTCCAGGAACTCGTCGCGTTCCTCGGGACTCGAGAGGCGCGCCACGAAGTCCTTCCGGTCCGGCCGCTCGCCGGATGCGACTCGATCGAGGAACTCAACGGCGAGGTTTTCGACGGCGGTTCCCGGATGGGCGGTCTCTGGGCTCGATTGGAATGGACTCATGGCCGGTTCTTCCGCGAGAGGGAAACGATACTGCCCCCCTCCCTCTAATGAGCCGGGTCCGTGCCCCAACCGCAGGTGCTTTTTCCTGGCCCCGCTCGGGACCCAGGATTCCTCAAGGAGCCTAGTGGTCTGATGCAGAGATACGGCACCTTTTGCGCCGGAGCGCCAGGCGGGTGCGAGGCGCGCGAGTGTCGGTGTCAGACGTAGCTCGTGAAGCCCAGGTCGACGTCCCATCCGATGCGCTGTGGATACGTGTCCCACAGCTCGTCCTTGATCTCTCTGAGATGCGCCGAGCCGATGAAGTAGCGCGGAGAGGAGAACTCCTCCTGGGCGCCGTTCAGGTGCCAGGCGAGGCTGTCCACGCCCAGGTCCTTCGCCATCCGGCGGGCGAGGTCCATCTCGCCGGGCGAGCTGTTCCAGGCGAACAGGATGTATCTCCAGATGACCAGGGGGAGCTTCCTCCCCATCTCGTTGCGGAGCCTCAGCACGCGTTTCATGCAGTCGAGGGCGCGCTCGATGTTGCCGCGGACCCGGTATTTCTCGTAGCTCTCCTGGGTCGCGCCGTCGATCGAGAAGATCAGGCAGTCGATGCCGGTCTCGACCGCCTCCCGCGCCTTGGCTTCCGTGTGGAAGAAGTGGCCGTTGGTGCTCGAAAGGACGATGCAGCCCGGGTTTCTCTGCTTGCAGTAGGAGACCATCTCCGCGGCGCGGCGGTGCATCCAGTTCTCGCCGCCGACGTGGAACTCCATGTACCTCAGGCCCGGCGAGAGTTCGTCGATCAGCCCGCAGTACTTGGAATAATCCATCATCAGGTCTTCGCGAGTGCCCTCGATCGCGCCGCGGTCGCAGCCGGGGCAGGCGAGGTTGCAGCCGGCGTACGACTCGATGAAAAGGACCGAAGGTTTGCGAATGCCGGAGTGGAATCCGTGAGGCGGCTCTTCCTTGATGCGATTGGGGCAGCCGCGGCAGATCGGGACCCGATCGATGTCCTCTTCGATGTTGCGCCTGAGCCTCTGGTATGCCTCGCCGTCCCAGACCTTCGCCAGCGAGGTCTCGAACACATTGCCCAGAGGATTGGTCTTGCCGGCGTCGATGCACGCACATACTGCCGTGCCGTCGGACAACACCGTGACCTGCTTCCAGGGTCGCGCGCAGTAGGGTCGCGTGGCGTCGGCGCGGATCCAGGTCGCGATCTGCTCGGCCGGCTCGCTGCTCGAAGGTGGGGTTACTGCGTCCATGGTGGGCGGGCCTGTGGCGGGTTCAGGGGAGCAGAATGGTAGCGCGAAGATCGATCGGCAGGGCGACCTCCTCCCGCCGGCAACGCCATCCCTCTCAAGAAAACGGTGAAGTAGCGCACCCCTGAGTGCCAATGCAAGCAATCAACGGTTTCTTGCCTTCTTCGGGAGGCTGTTTGGGGGACGACCCACAAAAAACCCGGAAGAGCCCGAGAAAAGTCTTCGCCCGGAAGGGCTCGGGCCGGGCGCTCCTTCACTGGTCGGAGCAACCCCTCTCGTCCGCAGCGCCGACTCTTCGTGATGGAGGTCTGAGTTAGGCTATCTACCCTGGAGCCCCTGGCGACGAAACAGGAGTGATTCGACCGGGGTCGGCGCGCCGGCCCGCAGGAGCTACCATCCGCGGCAGCAGTCCGGAACGCGGCTAGATTCGATCCACGGAGACCCCCTCATCCATGGCGGATGCGACACAGCGCTGGGAAGACAACGTGCCCGGGAAGTGGTACGTCGACAAGTCCTGCATCCTCTGCTCGCTCTGCTCCGACCTCGCTCCGAACAACTTCAAGGAAAGCCAGCAAGGCGACCACGACGTCGTCTACCGCCAGCCGCGCAACCCACAGGAGGAAGAGCAGTCCAAAGTTGCGATGGAGCAGTGCCCGGTCGAGGCCATCGGCTGCAATGGGCTCGAGGCGGCTCCGGTCGCGGTCGGCGAGAGGGAAACGGCCGGGGGGCCGCACGAGAAGACGGGAGTCGCGCCTCGGCACGACTGATGGGAGAGGCGGCGCCAGCGAATGCGCCGTCGTCTGTTCGTTCCACCTCGCGATGGGTAGTCTCCGGGGCTTCCCACGACATCCCCGGAGGCTCTCTGCTCATGCGCGCATGGCTCGTCGCGGCACTGCTCATCGTTTCTTTTCGTCCGCTGAATGCCCAGGATTCGCTGCTTCTTCAGCAGAAGGGAGGCGCACTGGGCGAAAACCTGGAACTGACGTTGACCGGCGAGGCAGGAAGGCCTTACTGGATCGTGTTCGACTGCGAGGAATCGCTGTTCGAGATCGCGCCCGGAGTGTTCTTCTACGTGGGATTCGATCACCTCTCGGTGTCGGCGTATCTGCCCGGCTTCATGGGATATCTCAACGGGTCCGGCACGGCCAAGGCGACGATCGCGATTCCGAGCGACCCGATCGTCGACGCCGAGACCTACTCGTTTCAGGCGGTCTGCTGCGATTCGTTTGACCTCGCATCCAACCTCGTGCGCTTCACTCCGTCGGTGGTCGGCAAGTGCGAGCACACTCTCGGCCCACCCATCCTTCCTCACCTGGGCGGCGCCCTGGTGCCGCAGGCAGACGGCTCGGTGCTGCTGATCGGCACGACCGTGCCGGTGGTACAGAGCTACAGCTCCGACCTCGAGGAGTTCGCGCTCACCAACCTGTCCTGCGTCACCGACCTTCTGTCCGCATCGGTGGTGCTGCCGGACGGAAGAATGCTCACTTGCGGGGGCCTGGGCCTTTCCGGTGATTCGGCCGGCCAGCCGACCCGCCGCGCAGTCCTGTTCGACCCCGGCACCGGCGAATGCACCGAGCTCACGATGAACGTCCCGAGAATGGGCCATGCCGCCTCGCTCACGGCAACCGGGGACATCCTGATCAGCGGCGGATTCAGCAGCTTCGACCTCACCGACATCCTGACCTTGTTCCAGGGCATCGAGAACAGCTCCGAGATCTTCGACCCGGCCACTCTCACCTTCATCACCGGCCCCGACCTGCTCGAGCCCAAGGCGTTCCACACCTCGACGACGACCTCCGCGGGGGACGTTCTGGTGGCGGGCGGCCTGACGTTGATCCCGATCGTGGAAATCCCGTTCGTTTCGCCCACCGGGTACCGCTACTCATCCTCGAGCGGTCAGTTCGGGCTGCCGTCGTTCTTCGCCACCGGACGGATGCTGCATCGGGCGACGCTGCTTCAGGACGGCCGAGTTCTCCTGGCGGGTGGACTGACCATCGACTTCACCACGTTCCTGGAGACCGGCAACCTCGAGGACCTCAAGCTCGTGACTCTCGCCGACGGCGAGCTGTGGGAGAAGGGGTTCTTTCTCGACTTCTGGCAGACGGTTCCCGGACTCTCGGAAGGCAAGCTGCTGCCCGCGGTGGTCGCGTTGCCCGGGACGCGCGCGCTGGTGTGCGGCGGCTTCGAGCTGTTGATCTCGGGCGCCGACCCGTCGCAGTGGATCTTCGAGCCCAAGGCGGGCGTCGACGTCTATTTCGACGAGGCCTTCTCGTCGAGCGGCTCGCTCAACGAGGCGCGCATCGACCCTCTCGCCGTTCCCCTCAATGACGGAACCGTGCTCATCGTCGGCGGCGGCCCGCTCAGCGCGGAGATCTTTCAGGACTGATTCGTCCGTCCTCTGTCGTCCTGCAACAAAGGTGTCCTGAGCTGCTGTTCCACCACCGGTCGCGATGTCTCCGAGCTCTCTGTGCGACGGAGTGGTGAGATAAGTCGCTCGAACTAAGTGCTCAGCCCGGGGGCCAGGTCATCGGACGGCCGCCGAGGAGATGGACGTGGACGTGGGCGACGGTCTGCTGGCCGTGATCGCCCTGGTTGATCACCAGTCGATAGCCCTTCGCAAGCTTCTCCTTCTCGGCGACCCGACGGGCCACGTACAGGAGATGCCCGAGCACGGCCTCGTCGCCCGGCTCGGCGGATCCGATTCCTGGAATCGCCTCGCGCGGAACGATCAGGATGTGGACCGGCGCCTGCGGGTTGAGGTCACGGAAAGCGCCGCAGAGATCGTCCTCGTAGACGATCTCGCCCTTGATCTCCCGATCGAGGATCTTCTGGAAGATAGTCTTCTGAACATTCGTGGGAGGCATGAGATCCTCGCTCGTCGACACTCCGCCCGGGCACCGTTACTCGATCGTAGCGTCGCATGCGCTGCGGTGGCGGGTAGAAGACCGGCTTCCGGGCCGTCGGTCCTCAAAGCCGCGAGCAGACGCGCTCGAGCTTCCCGGAAGCCGGCAGGCGATGCAGTGCAACGCCCGTACCAGGAATCAACCCGTCCGTGCCCGGTGTCCTTGTTCAACACTTCCTTGGATATCGTGGCACCCCGAGTCATTGCTTTCTGGAGATTCGGCATGCTGCCCGAAATCGTCCGCATCCGGAACCGGCGGACCGCTCGCACATCCTCCTACGACCTCACCGGCCGCAACGACGACTGGTGGACGATCCCCCCCGGCGAGTCGCGCGTCCTCGCCGACCTCAAGGGCCCGGGACTGATCACCCACCTGTGGATGACCCAGAGCAGGCACTACCGCGAGTGCCTGCTGCGCATCACCTGGGACGACGCCCCTCATCCGAGCGTCGAGGTGCCCCTGGGAGACTTCTTCTGTCTCGGGCACGGCATCGTCAACTCCTTCCAGTCGCTCTACTTCAACGCATCGACGCAGCACAACCACACCTTCAACCAGGGCTGCGCGCTCAACTGCTATCTCGCGATGCCGTTCCGCAAGCGGGCGCGGGTCGAGCTCCACAACGAGAGCGGCGAGAAGCACTCGCAGTTCTTCTACGTCGACCACGAGACCCTGGACGAGAAGGAGCTCGGCCCCGACGTGGGCTACCTGCACGCCGAGTTCCGGCGCCGCAATCCGTTCGGCGGCTGGGGACCGGAGATCCTCGTCAACCAGCCGCAGTCGCGGGTCGTCAACAAGGAGCAGCAGGCGTTCCGGGACAACTACGTGATCCTGGAGACGGAGGGGCGAGGCCACTACGTCGGCTGCAACCTCTCGATCACCAATCTTCAGGGAACCTGGTGGGGCGAGGGCGACGACATGATCTGGGTGGACGGGTACAAATGGCCACCCGACCTGCACGGTACGGGCAGCGAGGATTACTTCGGTCAGGCCTGGGGGATGCAGGACAACGCGTTCCTGCGCAATGGCTCGTCGATCTTCGAGGGCCACACGATGCACGCGCGCGACTTTCCCACCTGGAACGAATGGTTCAGGAAGGGCGGCTACCAGACGAGCTACGTGTTCCACGTCGAGAACCCGGTGCGGTTCACGAAGTCGATCAAGGTGACGATCGAGCACGGCCACGGCAACCACCTGCGAAACGAGGTGAGCAGCGTGGCGTACTGGTACGCGGAGCGGCCGTCCCCGGTGGCGGCTCCTCCGCCGCTCTTGCAGCGACTGCCGATCCGCCGTGACGCCGAGGGGAACTGGCTCTCGGATCCCGAACGATGGACTCCGGCGGCAGACGTCCCGCTCAGCGACGAGATGCGCGCGGCGAAAGAGGGCTGGAAGTCGGAGCGCGGTCAGCCAGGATGATGCGCGAAGGTCGTCGTCGCACGGAGGCGCACCGTCATTCCCGCGAAAGGTAGCCGTCATTCCCGCGAAGGCGGGAATCCAGTTTCATGGACGACGGGCGCGCGCAAAGTGAACGGCATTGGGGCTAGACTTGGCGCGGTTTGGAAGAGGTGACCATGATCCTGGCGGTTTTCAGTGCATTCCTTGCGGCCGGCCTGTCCGTGGCGCCGCTTCCATCGGTTCAGAGCAAGGTGAAGAGCGCCTGCGATCGCGTCGTCGACCAGGCTTTCGCGGCCAGCCAGCGCAAGCTCGAGTCGGGGCTTTCCGGCGGCAAGGGATTCTGGGAAGACCACTCGACCTTTAGCAACCCGTACATCGCCAGAACCGATCATTACGAGGTCAGGACCTGTCAGTCCTTCGGGCTCGCCTTGCGTACGGCGAACGAGATGGAGGAGATGCTCGTTCGATTCCAGGACGTGCTCGGCACTGACTACCTGCCGCCTGCCCGGTTCGTGGTCCTGATCTTTCCCACGCTGGAGGAGTACAACGCCTTCGGCAACACTCATGGAGACCAGCACTCGTCCTTGCACGGAAGCTTCTTCGCCCCGGAGGCACCCGACCGACCCGCGGTCACCTACTACACGATCAACATCAACCTGACGCGGCTGCGCAAATGGGTGACGCACAGCGCCTTCCATCAGTTCGCCCACGCCGCCTTCGGGCGCAGCGTTCCCTCCTGGATCGAGGAAGGGCTCGCATGCTACTTCGACATGCAGTGGGCCCGCCCGTACGCGGTCTCCAAGCTGCCTGAACTCCTGCGGAGTCCGCGATCCCTCCGACTTCGCAACCTGTCGCAGTTCTCCGTCGACAACCTGAACGACGAAGTCATGATCGAGATCGGCATGCTGCTGCGCTACCTGATCGAGGAACGGGAGGACACTCGCTCACCCAACGGAGGCGAGGACGATTCGGAGGGCCCGTTCACGGCCTACCTTCGTGCCGTCTACCGCGGCGCGAACTTCTCGCAGAACTCCGCCCATCTAGCGCTTTCCCGCACACCCGACGCGATCGAAGCCGACTTCAAGAGCTACGACTTCAAGAGTCCCTGACCGATCTACTTTCGCGCCCGATCGTCCAGGGCCGCCGGACCGATCACGACTTCGTCCACATCGATCGCGACCCGAAGGCCCTTCAGCGTCGACGGGTGCGTCATCTCATCAGTGCGAGCCGCCGCAACCAGGTCGTGACACGCTCGTCCTTGCCGCCCAGGCTCTGGTACTTCTCGAGACAGCGGATGGCTTCGTCAGGGCTCTCCAGATAGTCCATGTACAGGATCCCCAGCGAGTGATAGGCGAGGAGAGCGTCGCCGTCGTCCAGCGGCCGGTCGCCCTCCTTCTCGTCCGCCGCGACTGCGTCCTCCAGGCAGTTGCGAGCTGACTCGTGGTCACCGGTCTCAAAATAGAGGAGACCGAGGTTGAGGAACGGGACGGACAGGTACGGGTCGATTTCCAACGCCGCCTGGTACTGCTCCTCTGCTTCCGCAAAACGCCGCGCCCGTTGATAGTACGTGCCGAGCAGCACTCGTGAACGGGCGTGCATGGTGTCCGCGCGCACTGCTCTTTCGAGCTCGATGATCGCTTCGGGAGAGCGCTGCTGCGCATCGAGCGCGGTCGCAAGCAGGATGAGCAGCGTCGGCGAGTCATTGGAGTGGGCGAGGCCCTCGCGCAGGATCGTCTCGGCCTCCGGGACGCGTTCGGTTTCGATCAGCAGCGCCGCCAGGCTCTCGCGCGCACCCTCCAGACTTTGATTCTTGTGCAGCGCCTCCCGGTACTGGCGCTCGGCCTCGTCGCTGCGACCCTGGCGGTCGTAGACCTCGCCCAGCCCGAAGGCCGCATCGGCCATCGACGGGTCCTGGCGCTTTGCTTCGATGAATCGGTCACTTGCCGCGCTGAGTGCCCCGCGCGCGAGGGCGATCATGCCCAGATAGTAGTACGAGAGCGCGGAGTCGGGACGGACCGAGATCAGCTTCTCGAGCAACACCTTGGATTCTTCGAGCAGGCCGAGCGAATACGCTGCTGCCGCGCGCCCCGCCAGCGCCTCGGTCGAGGCTGAATCCAGCCGCTCCGCCTCCTCGAACTTCGCACGCGACTGCGAGTACTGACCCCGGTCGAGGAGAACCCAGCCCTGCTCAACGACGGCGTCGGCGAACTCAGGGTCGCGCTTCAGGGCCTCCTCGAGCTCGCGCGCGGCGAGGTCGAGGTCTTTGTCGATTCGATAAACCTGCGCACGCAGAAGATAGGCCTCGGAGTCGCAACAGTACTCCAACATCGCCGAGGTGATCAGCGCTCGCGCCTGCTCGACCCTCCCCTCGGAGATCAGGCGACGCGCCTGATCGAGATACGAGACGTAGCGCCCTTCCGCTTCCGAGCGCTCGCCGACCGGCTTGAGGCTCACCCGCGCGTACACCATCTTTGCGCCGGACCGGCCGGAGTCTCGAGTCCCGGTGAGCAACGCGCTGATCAGGACGAACATCCCGAGCAGGACGGCGATCGCCGCCGTGACGAGCCAGAACGAGTGCCGCCCACGGCGCATTCGTTCCTCGGTCAGGAGAATCGTCGTTCCCGCTCCGGCCCCGGGACGAGCGAGGTGGTCGACCCGGATCGACTCGATCGCGAGAAGCATTTCGCGCGCCGACTGATGGCGGTCCTCCTTGCGCTTCAAGAGCGCCTTGCGCACGACCTGCTCGAGGTCTTCGGGAACCTTGAGCTGCGGGCGGCCGTCGAGAAGCGCCGGCGGCGCCGTCATCGTGTGCTTGAACAGGATCTCCGCGATCGTCGAGCCATGGAACGGCGGTTCGCCCGTCAGCATCTCGAACAGGACGAGACCTGCCGAATACAGGTCCGAGCGATGGTCGATCTCACCGCCGCTGCACTGCTCGGGAGACATGTAGAGCGGCGTGCCCAGCAGCCGGCCCGTTTGCGTGTGAAGGCTCGAATGCAGCGGGAGGTCGACGAGCTTGGAGAGTCCGAAGTCGAGTACCTTGAGCGATCTGCGCCCGGAGGAGCCCTCGACGATCATCAGATTGTCGGGCTTGAGGTCGCGGTGAACGATTCCCTGGGAGTGAGCCTCCGCGAGCACCTCCAGGAGCTGACGGATCAGGTCGATCGCATCCTCGACGGCCAATGAGCCGTGGCTCTTGAGGAGCTGCTTGAGCGTCTGCCCTTCCACGTATTCCATGGCGAGGTAGACCACGCCGTTCGCCTGTTCGAAGTCGAAGATCTGGATGGCGTTGGGGTGGCTGAACTTGCCGGCGGCGATGCCTTCCCTCTGCAGGCGCTGCATCGCCTCCTCGCCCAGATTGAGATCCTGGTGCAGCACCTTGAGCGCGACGCGCTTGCGCAGGCGCATGTGCTCGGCGAGATAGACGGTTCCCATGCCGCCCGAGCCGATCTGGGAGATCACTCGATACTTGTCATTGAGCGTCGCGCCGACCAGGGACTCGGAGTCCTTGGCGGGGTTCAGAGCTTGAGTCCCGCAGGCGGGACAGAAGTTGAAGGTGTCCGGGCCGACGTACCCGCAGTTCGTACAGACTGCCATCGCAGGAATGATCCACCGGTTCCAAAGTCCGCGTCGCAGATGCGCACCTGTTCAACGGGAGCCCCATTCTGCCCGGAAAGGACCGGCGATCGCGCGCACCGACCAGACGCTCGGTATTGCCGCCCCTCACGGAGGCGATCGCCCCTGCTCTCGAGCAGCCTCCACGACGGGGCGTGGGGGCGGGGTTCGCCCAGGCCGAGGGAGGGCGGCGCGCGGCTCGTCGCGATGAACCACTGTGGTGACTTGAGCCCGTTTCCGCGTTGGTTCATCGGCGAACTATCTGTGAGTGTTTCGAGCACGGCGGCGTGATGCCTGCCGGACGAACTTCTGGAGACCTGCGATGACGACGAGGATTCTGACGGCTCTTCTGGTTGCTTCGATGTGCACGCCTGCCCTGGCCTTCCAGAGCAAGGACCAGAGAGAGGGCTTGACGTTCCGGATGCAGGCACAGCCGATTCCGGGACTCACTCGAACGGCTCGTGAGCTGAGGTCGGGCTCGACTCTCCCGATGATCGTCAACACACCCCTGGATTTCGAGCTCGCGGTCGTTTCCGGAGCGAGCAGCCTTGCGATCAGCTTTGACTGGCAAGGAGCGGTCGAGCTGACCGACTCCCAAGGGACCAGCACGGCACGCTTCCAGAGCTCCACTCCGGGTCCTTTCCAGGTCACCGCCGTCGCCCGTCTCGGCGGGCTCCCGGTCTACTCCTTTTCGGTTTCGCTTCAGGTGCATGCAATCGAGGCCGAGGACATCCGAATTCTCATTCGTGCCCCGGATCCGTGGTTCGCCGTACCCGTGGGCCAGCCGTTCACGATCGAGTGCGATACCTTGCCTTCCGACTTCGCAACGCTGGTCGAATGGAAGGCGCCCCATCACTCGCCGGCTTCGGGGACCGGACAGTCCTTCACGACCCGCCGATCTGTGATCGGCGACGACTTCCCGATCATCGTCTCTCTCCCGGCCACCCGGAATCCTCCCCGCGTCTCGGTGATGGTGTTTCGGGTTCAGTGGGTCCATGCTCCGGGTTCGCAGGAATACTTGAGCGGACCGGTTCTTTCGCTCTACCACGAGATCCGTACCGAGCCTCCTGGTTACGAAGACTCGGTCGAGTGGCGTTACGACACCATGGGCACCGGAGATGCTCACCCCACGTCCGGCAAGGGCAGGACCTTTCTCGTGAATCGAACCGCAGGGTCCGCCGAGCTCATCTGCTGGCGCACGTACGCCGGCAACAGCTCCTCCTCCGGAGACATGCCCTCCGGGGACGCATCGACCTTCTTGCTGGGGTTGTCCGAGATTCTCCCGATCCAGAACCCGAGCTTTCAATGCACACTGCCGGTGGGACTCTACAACGGCGAAGCGCAGCTCAGGGTCATCGACCTCGCGGTTCCAAGCCGCGGTTTTCCCTTCGTCTGGGCCCGGACCTACAGCAGCCGCGCCAACTTCAACCACGCCCTGGGCTACAACTGGGACTTCACCTACAACCGGAGGCTTTTCATCCTGCCGTCCGGAAACGCAACCGTCACCAACGGTTCGATGCATGAGGACGTCTATTCCAAGACCGGAGCGACGACCTATCTCTCGCCGCCGGGGCAGTTCGACGAGCTCAAGCTCAACGGCGACGGCACGCACACTCTCACCGACGCTTCGGGAATGCAGTACAGGTTCGATGTCTACGGATACCTGATCGAGCAGCAGGATCGCGCGGGAAACACCCTGACGATCGCGCGCAACACCCATCACAATCCCACTGAGATCGTCGATACGCAGGGACGTTGTTACACGCTCACTTACACCGACAACACTTCGTCCCAGCTCACCGCCAAGATCACCGACTTTCTCGGCCGCGAGGTCGTCTACACCTACGACAGTCGCGCGGACCTCCTCCGGGTCACGTCTCCCAAGGTGACCGGAACTCCCAACGGGAACGACTTTCCAGCCGGCAAGACGACTCTTTACACGTATTCCAGCGGCTCCGGCGATTCACGCCTCAACCACAATCTTCTCGCCGTGATCGACCCGCTGTTCAACGTCAACAACGACCACGGCCTTTCCAAGCCGTGGGTCACGCTGTCCTACTCCATCTCGACTTCCGACGACAATGTGGACTTCGACCAGGTCGTCAGTGAGCGCTGGGGCCACGACCAGGGCGGCCCGCCGTCGAACCCGAACCTCAAGGTCGGTGGAGTGACCTCCTTCTCCTACTCGAACAACCCTTCAGGCGACGCCAACTGGCCGCCGGGCGGAACCCATCGGACGATCGTGACCGACGGCAACGGAAACCTCAAGACCAGCTACTTCGACTCCACTCGCCACGAGATCAAGGCGATCGCGGCCACCAATCGAAACGTCCGGCCGGGCGAAGGCGACCCCGTGACGCAGAGCTCGTTCAACATCGACGGACTGCTCGTCGAGAAAACCCTGCCCCGCGGCAACGTGATTCAGTTCCTTCACGATTCGACCCATCCGATCCGCCGCTCGCAGGGCAATCTGCTCGAAGTACGGCGTCTGGATGCCTCCCTCGGGTCCGCCACCGACCTCGTGACCCGCTACACCTACGACCCCGTCTTCACCCGGCTGCGAACGGTCACCGATCCACGCGCCTTTCCCAGCGGAAGCGTTCCGCTCGACGGAAACGGCAACCTCGACTTGAACGATCCTGTCGTGGGGCGCTACACCCGGTTCCAGTTCTTCGACTACCAGGAGGGAACGGGTTTTCAGAGCTCTCGCGGCGTGCCAGTCTCCGAGCAGATACCCGAGGGCCTTGGCGACCTGAACAACGCCGCCGACTTCAACGAAGGCAACGTCGTCAAGTCCCAGGAGCCGAAGATCCAGACTTCCGGACCCAACTTCGGGGCCCAGAGCTCCACGACTTTCACTTACAACGACCGCGGACAGCGGCTGACGGAGAAGGACCCGGTCGGGATCACTACCGGGTACGAGTATTTCCAGACCAATGGGGGCTCGTGCGACGCCACGGACAAGGAAGGCTACCTGAAGTCGGTCACGGTCGATACGGCGGGGCTCAAGCTCAAGACTCAGTTCGATTACGACCCGGCGGGGAATCTCGCGCGTCTCACCGATCCCAAGGGTCAGGCCACCGATTACTTCGTGAATGCCTTGAACCAGGTCGTCCGAGTGCTGGAACCGGCTCTCCCGGGAAACATCCGTTACCGTTTCGATCTCTTCTACGACCTCAACGACGAGATGATCAAGACCGCGCGCTCCAATCTGGACGAGACCGGAGCGTCCTACACGCACTCCGAAATCAGCAATCGTTACGAGCTCAACATCCTGCACTTCGTCGTGAACGAGATCCTCGACAAGAGCCTCAACTCCTCCTCGGCCACCACGACCGTCCGGTGGGAACATCTGTACGACGCCAACATGAACCGCATTGCCACGCGAAGCCCGCTGGCGGTCAACGGGCAGGACCCGATCGCCGTCGTGACGCGTCGATTCGACGAGCGCGACCTTCTCTATCAGGAGATCACGGCGGACAACGACCTGGACCCGTATAACACCCCGCCCTCGTTGGCTCACGTGCGGACTTTGAACTACAACTCGAACGGTCATCGGGTCGAGGAGATCGACACGCTCAGGAATGCCCTCAGTCCGAACGCTCCCGTGAGCGTGTTTCCCGGATCCGGCGCCGGAGACGTGACGCGCTTCGAGTACGACGGCTTCGATCGACTGGTGCGCACGATCGATGGGGAGGGCAACATCGACGGACGGGTGCTCGACCTTGCCACCAACCCGGTGCAACGCTTCGTGCTGGGACCCCGCGACTGCGGCAGCAGCACTCGCGTACTGCTCGCGGATCAGACGACGGTTTACGACGAGATGGATCGCGTCGTGACCCAGGATCGACTGCACTTCGACCTCTTCAGCGGCGCAAACATCGGCGACGGCGACGGAGTGACGACCTTCACCTATGACCTTGAAAGCAGGATCCTGGCCGTCACCGACGACCGAGGTCTGGCGACGACGATTCTCTGGGACAACGCCGACCGAAGGTCGCGCGAGACCGATTCTCTGGGCAACAAAGTCGAGTACTTCCATGACTTGAACGGCAACGTCACGAGCGTGCGCAAGACCGAGTCCTCCACCGACCTCGGAACCGCGGCGAACGTCTACACCGAGACCTATTCCTACGATGCACTCGATCGTCTGCTCCGGACCACCGATCCGGCCGCTGACATTACTGACCACCTCTACGACTCACGTCACAACCGCGTGAAGGTGTGCGATCCGGTGCGAGGCCAGGGATATCCCAACGGTCCGGGAAACGAGCTCAGGTTCGAGTACGACGGTCTGAATCGCCTGATCAGAACCACCAGGGAACTGACCAGCAACGGACGTGGAGATGGATCTCCCAATGGAAGCATCGATACCACGCAGTCCTTCGACGACAATTCACGGCTGATTCAGCAGGTCGATCCAGGGGCAAGAAACACGCAGTACGTTTACGATGCTCTCGACCGAAGGGTGATGACGATCTTCTCCGACGCAACCCGGCACACCGATCAGTACGACGCTGATCACCACGTCACGTCCGCCACCGACCCGAACGGAACCACGCTGAATCAGTCCTTCGACGGATTGGACCGGCTCCTGTCGAGGAGCGTGGGAACGTTGGGGAGCGGCGTCCTGGGGAGCACGTTCGAGAACTACTGCTACGACGGCCTGAGCCGTGTCATCCGGGCCGAGAACGACGACGGGATCAACCCGGGCTCGATGGTCTGCAGCTTTCGCTTTGACAGCCACTCGAATCGCACCCAGGAGAACCAGATGGGTTTCCTGGTGGACAGCGGCTTCGACGGCGTCTCCAACCGGATCACGCTGGTCTATCCGGGTCAGTTCGGTTCGGGGCGCAGGTCGTTGACGACTTCCTACGACAACCTGAATCGTCTGCGCCAGATCAGCGACGGTTCCGGTCAGATCGCCACCTGGCATTACAAAGGCCCCCGTCGACTCGAGCGCCGCAATTCCGGGGTCGACACCAGTCCGCTGGTCAAGCTTGACGTCGGCTACGACGGCAATCCGAGGGCGATCAGCTTCGTGCATCGCACGGGCTCGGGAGCGCTGCTCGCCGGTTTTGAGTACGGCCACGACCGGATGGACCATCGCCAGTACGAGAAACGCCTGCACGAGGGCAATCTCGGGGACGTGTTCGGCTACGACTCCATCTATCGAAACCTGGCCGACCTTCAAAAGGTGAATCTGTCGGGACTGTCCGCGGGCCAGGAGATCGATCCCTCCACGTACGACTCCTGCGACCGACTCGACTTCGGCTATGACGGCACGGGAAACCGCACGACGAGCGTCGAGGAGGTGGCCTGCGTTCCGACGACCACCACCTACACCCAGAGCCACAACCGCTACACCGTGATCCAGGAAGGCGGCAATCCTCCCAGGACCCTGACCTACCACCAAAATGGCAACCTCAAGTCGGACGGTCTCCGCAAGCATGCCTACGACTTCAAGAACCGTCTGGTGGAGGTGCGGCAGCAATCGTCCAACGCGCTGATCGCCCAGTACTCGTACGACGCCGACGATCGCCGCACCATGAAGATCGATCACTCGACGGGTTCGCCGGTGATGACGCACTTCCTGTTCGACGGCGACCGGGTGATCGAGGAGAGAGACGGCTCGAATGCCGTGATCCGTCAGTACGTCTGGGGTCCGGACGGTGAGCTCATCCAGTATCGGGCGACGAACGGGACCTTCTACTCGATGGAGAGTGCGATCGGATCCATCTCCGGCCTCGTCAGCACGTCGGGGAGCGTCATCGAACGCTACGCCTACGACTCCTTCGGCGGAACCACCGTCACTCTCGACGGGAGCACCGGCAACCGCTTCCGCTTTCTCAACGCCTACTCTGACTCCGAAACCACCCACTACTGCATGGGCGCGCGCTACTACAACCCCGATCTCGGCCGGTTCCTGTCACGCGATCCGGGAGGAGTCTGGGCAAGCACCGCCAACCTTGGCAACCCGTACGCGATTCATGGTAATGACATGATCAACCAACGTTACAGGAGCCGCGATTCGACTTCCTCGCTGGAACAAGAGGCAGCCAATTCGCCGGACAAGTCAGACCAAGAACCAGAAGTCACGAAGAAGAAAATGGAAGACTCTTTTGAAAGGTTTGGACACCCTGAAAACGTCGGTCCACCGGATTGGCTTTCGGTTGAACAGAAGTTAGCACAAAAGAAGAAAACACAAGAATCTCCACCCGAGGACTTTCGTCATGAGGAACCTGGACTCAATCCTGAGTCGGAAGAGGATCGACGTCGTCGAAGCTTCCTGCAGGATCATGAAAATGCGCTGGCAGACAGGGAGTCGAAGCTTCGAGACATGCTGAGACTTTGTGGCGGTCAGAAGGTCCCTCCGCCGCCTCTTCCCGCGCCACCAGCGCCTGGAGGGGAGCACAGTTGGGATGATTTCTGGGGAATTCTGAGAGACCTGCGTAGGCGTTACTCGGAAACAAAGGATCCTAAAATGGGTGAGGCGCTCCATTACATGCACTCGCTCGTCAAAGACGAAGAAGTAAGCCCTGAGGACATGGAGTCAGCCCTCCGGATTGCAGAAAAGTACCTCCGTTGAGCATTGCGGCCGCATTCACGAGATGACAAAGAGTTAGGAGCCTGCGTCACGAGAGAAGGTAGTGCATAGCCGATGGTGTTCGGAAGAGGTTTTCCTCAGAGGAGGCTGCTCGGTCGAGCGCGTCCCACCGATGATGGGGAATGCTTTCGCCGGCCCGAGCTCGAAGGCGCCTTCGTAGAAGTGTTCCTGGACGAGGTTGCGATCGACAAGATCGCGCTCAAGCCCGGGCTCTTCGTCCGATTGGTCAAGCCCATCCCGGATGAGCTCTGAGACCGCAAGTCCCTCTCGGTGCGATTCCGGGCCAGCGACTTCGTGTATCACCCGGGGGATCTGCGCTGCTGCGTCGCTTTGCGTCTGAGCGGCGTGGCCTTTCGTCCATGATCGTCCGGTGGTACGAGGACCTCTGAGGGTTCAGGCGTGCCTGCTCGCTGCCACAACACGGCGGGTATTGTGCCTTTGAGTCCTCTGGGCTTTGCATCCTCAGCGAGTGCAGACTTGAAGTTCATTGGAGCACGAACCGACCTCTCGTTGGCAGGGTGAGTTGGAGGACTCTGGAGCTCTCCAATGGTCCGGGCGCACTACCGAGACTTGAAGGATGTGTTTCGACAAGCCTGCAAATTGGAGCAGGACCAGAGGGCGGCGTTTCTGGATCGGGCGTGCGCGGGAGATGCGAAGCTGCGTGCGGAGGTGGAGTCGCTGCTCGAGCACGACGAGCACGCGTCGCGGTTCTTGAGTGCCGGCGTGGGTGCACTCGCTGCCTGCTCCGATGCTCCCGCGCGCCCTTCATCACGTCCCACGCAAATCGGACCCTACCACATCCTCGACCTGCTTGGCGAAGGCGGGATGGGCGCGGTGTACCTCGCCGAGCAGGAGAAACCCAAGAGGCGCGTTGCCCTCAAGGTCGTGCGACCCGAGCTGTCTTCGCCGGCGAAGCTCAAGCGCTTCGAGTTGGAAGCCCAGGTGCTCGCCCGCCTGCAGCACCCCGGCATCGCGCAGATCTTCGAGGCCGGCACCGCCGACGCGGGCCTGGGTCCTCAGCCCTACTTCACGATGGAGCTGATCGAGGGGCGCCCGCTGCTCGAGTGGAGTCGCGAGCGGCACCTGAGAACGAATGAAGTCCTCGACTTGGTTGCCCGGCTCTGCGACGCCGTCCAGCACGCCCATCAGAAGGGAGTCATCCATCGCGACTTGAAACCCGGCAACGTCCTGGTCGACTCCGCGGGCCAACCCAAGATCCTCGACTTCGGTGTGGCGCGGGTCGCCGACACCGACCTCACCAGCACCTCGCAGACTCTGATGGGCCAGTTGATCGGCACTCTCCCCTACATGAGCCCGGAGCAGGTGAGCGGCGACTCCCAGGAAGTCGACACCCGCTCGGACGTGTACTCGCTCGGGGTGATCCTGTATGAGCTCTTGACCGACCGTCTGCCGTACGACTTGAGGAACCAGCCTCTGCCCGAGGCGGTGCGCATCATCCGCGAGCAGGAGCCGACCAAGGTCAGCACCGTCCACAAGGCGCTGCGCGGCGACGTCGAGACGATCGTCGCCCGGGCTCTGGAGAAAGACAAGGCGCGTCGCTATCCCTCGGCGTCTGATCTGGGCGAGGACCTGCGCCGGTTCCTGCGCCACGAGCCGATCGTCGCAAGGCCGCCGAGCGCGATCTACCAGCTCCGGAAGTTCGCGCGCCGCAATCGAGTGCTGGTCGCCGGAGTGATCGGAGTGTTCCTCG
>Ga0247727_10003915_pt1 | contig 32378 bp, 25 predicted proteins | sample WisWelCaveWW1625_FD_202498 | JGI IMG/M metagenome (GOLD analysis project Ga0247727, IMG submission 202498) | Biofilm microbial communities from Wishing Well Cave, Virginia, United States - WW16-25 | ecosystem: Environmental > Aquatic > Deep subsurface > Groundwater > Cave microbial mat | place...
GCAACCAAACAAAGAATTCATTCTCCAACAAATGCTCTATCATTGTCGTTATGAAAAACGCGCGCGCAAAAGTTACCCACAAAAACTCCGTTCCTTCGGTTGACGCGCATGCGCAAGGGCGGGACTGCGCGCTCGTGTGCAATCGTAACCAAAAGCAAAAGAAGCGCTCGCTTGCAGAAGCGTTTGCTCGCTGTGGATTCTCAACAAATAAAAAAGCTGGGACAATGAAGTTGCAGTAACAGCGCACGAATGCGCTGCGCGACCTACAGTCATTCCAAATCGTATTCTGCTTGTGCCGGTCTTGTAAGATCGTTCACATGCCAAAACCTTTTTCTTTCTTATTAAAGCTCGTCTTTACTTCTCAGATTCCAATTCATTATCCCACAATTCGTAGTTCACATTCCTCATGGTACAATCCTTGTCTTCTTGCTCTAAAAATCCACCGAATGAACAGGGCTGCTCATTCGCAAACGTCGCAGCCGTTGATGGAACCATGAGGGTTTTGAGTCAGCGGCCTATTTTTGAGTGCAGCATGAAAAGCTCTGCTACTTCTTCTTTCTCCTGCAGCAAACGCGTCGCGAACAACACCCCCCTCAAGGGGGGAATTACTTTGTCGAAGTGGGCGCGCGTACGTTTGATTGGGATGCTGTTCAGCATTTTGAATGCGAGCCATCCCGCTCTTCTCATCGCCGACGAAGGCCGGCCGCTCGTCTTCTCATCCGTCACTGTTCAAAGCAGAAGCAGCGGCAATTGGTCTAATCCGAATACTTGGGCGGGCGCGAAAGTTCCCAAGCAAGGCGATCATGTGCTCATCAATCTCGGGCACACGATCACGTATGATTTGGTTTCGCAGGAAGCGGTTCGACTCATCCATGTTCGCGGCAAGCTCATCTTCTCGCGCGCGCAGAATACGCAGCTCGATGCCGGCATGATCATTCTGCAGAACAGCGAAACGGTCGATGAGAATTTTCATTGCAGCGTGCGGCACGATGCGGTTTATCTCGGCGAGCCGCGGCCCACGCTCGAAGTGGGCGCGCCCATGAATCCGATGCCGCGCAATATCACGGCGCGTATTCGTTTGGTGGATTTCGCGGACATGCGCGACGATTGCGGCCCGGGCATTATCAACTACGGCGGCCGCATGGATTTTCACGGCGCGCCGCTCAATCATACCTGGCTCAAGCTCGGGCAAACCGCGAACGCTGGCGCGACGACTATCACGCTCATTGATTCCGTGAATTGGAAAGTCGGGGACCGCATCATCGTGACCGGCACATACAAATTCTCCAGCTTCAAAGGCGACGGCGATTCGTTCCGCGAGGCGAATAAAGCGCAGACGGAAGAGGTTTTCATCAAAGCAATCAACGCAAAAGTGATCACGCTCGACGCGCCGTTGAAGAATACCCATCTCGGCGCGGGCGATTTTCGTGCGGAAGTGGCGAACCTTTCGCGCAACGTGATCGTCGAGTCGAAAGATCCCAACGGCGTGCGCGGGCATACGCTCTATCATTACAACTCGCGCGGCAGCATCAGCTACGCGGAATTCGCGCATCTCGGCAAAGAGGACGTGCTCGCGCGCTATCCGATTCACTTTCACGTGTTGAGCGACTCGCATCGCGGCGCAAGCGTGATCGGCGCCTCGATTTGGGATTCGCACAATCGCTTCGTGACCATTCACGGCACGAACTATCTCGTGGTGCGCGATTGCGTGGGCTACAAGTCCGTCGGTCACGGCTATTTCATGGAAGACGCGACCGAGGCGTTCAACTTTCTTGATCACAACTTGGCCGTGCTCGGTTACACGCACGATAAATTGCCCAATCAAGCTCTGCAATATGACGAGAACGCGGGCGCGGGCTTTTGGTGGGCGAACGGTTTCAATGCGTTGCACAACAACACGGCCGCCGAGTGCGATCAATACGGCTATCTGTTCGAAGCGCCGCACGGCCAAACCTTCAAAGTGCAGCAGCCCGACGGCTCGTTCAAAGAAAATATCGCAGTGGAAAATTTGCCGTTCATCAGTTTCGCGAACAACGAAGCGCACGGGATGATGATGTACGGCTTCAGCGGCGATGGCGAGGCTTCCGCGAAAGATCCGTTCGTCATTCGAGGCCAGAAGAGTTGGCAACTGCGTTATGGTTTGAAAGCCATTGGCAATCATACTTATGTTGAAGATTTAAATTTGTGGGATAGCTCGTATGGCTTTTATGGCACTGCGGCGAGGAACGTGAAGCTCGTGGGCATGAAAGGCAAAACGATCTCGCAAGTGTCGTTGGAGTTTTATGAAAAGCCGGAGGGCTTGCACACGTTCGAGAATCTTGTGCTCGATGATCTCAGCCAGTATCCGTTCCGCATCACGGGCCGCGATGCGCGCACTGAGCCGTGCGAAATTCACGTGCGCAATTATACGCTCACCAACGTCGAAGGCAATCGCAACGGCGCGGGCAGCGAGACGGATCATGCCGAAGCGAATCCTGAAATCACGTTGTACTTGCACGACTTCTTCGGCCCGAATCGCGACGCGAAAGTGATTCCCGCCAACCAAACGCGCAGCGACGGTTTGAATTATCAAACCATGACGCCGACGTTCGAAGAGTTTGTGAAAGTCGCGGAGGTCAATGTCCCCTTCCCCAACAATCCGATTCAAGCGACGGACAAGCTCGGGCCGGTGACGGTGATTACATATCCGCCCGCAGATCAAACGCTGCGTTCGAGCAACGGCGAGTTGACGGTTTATGGAAGCTGCGTGGATGCGAGCCGAGTTAGTTCGCTCGCAGTGAATGGCGTGCAGGTCAAAGCTCTCGCGCAGAATTATTCGCAATGGCAAGTGCGTTTGACCAATCTGCCGAGCGGTACTGTGACGTTGAAGACCGAGGCCGTTGATGAGTTCGGCAATCGCGAACTCAATCCGCACGTGATTAAGTTCAATGTGGATCGTAGCTCGGCGGTGGAAGATTTACAAACGAGCAACGCGCCCGTGCGCGAATATACGCTCGAACAAAATTATCCGAACCCGTTCAATCCTTCCACCAACATCGTCTTCACTATCCCGCAAGACGAACGCGGCAGCCGCGAGATGCGGTTAATCGTGTTCGATGTGATGGGCCGGCAAGTGCGCGAGTTGGTAAATGAACGTCGCGCGCCGGGAAAATATCTGCAAATGTGGGATGGCCGCAACGATGCGGGAGAGTTGACCGGTTCGGGAATGTATTTTTATCGCTTGACAGCGAGCAAGCGCGGCCAAGGAGATTTCATGATGACGCGGAAGCTCGTGTTGTCACGCTAAAATCAAACGCCATTCATGCCTCCAGCAGTCGATTCATGGAGAGCAACGTATTCAAAAAATCTCTCTTGCCTATTTGAACAAAAATCTTTTATTGATGCCCAGCGCTAGTACGTGAGCATGTCGGAATGCTTTCCACAATAGTTGCAGGGTAATCCATGCAGCACAGCGTTTCAAACGCCGCACGCCAAGTTTGACAAAGCACAAAGCCTCTTCACGCTCTGATCGCGTGTGAAGAGGCATTTTCTTTTTGTGATGTAAAGATGAGGCGTTATGATGAAAGCCATAATAACGATGTCCGCGCTGCTGTGCGCGTTTGCCGCGCTCGCACAAGAGCCCGATAAAAGCCGTTTGTCGAAACCCTCCACGGCCTTTCCCGAGCCTTACTATGCTTTGCTCAACGTCAACAACCTCACCACCTGGCTGCGCGCGGATGGACAATCGAATCATTCACCGCGAGGCGACAACGGCACGTACTTCCCGCGCGGCACGAGGATCAACGTCGTGTATCAAGACGGCATCGTGTGGGGCGGCAGAGCTTATCTCGACAGCGCAAAGTCGAAGCCTGCGCCTTACAATCAAATCATTCGCGCCGGCGGAACGACGTACGCCACGGGAACGCGCGCCGGGCACGTGCTTGGTTTCGGCAGTGAGGCCGTACCAGTCGATCCCAATACGCCCACCGCGCGCATCTATCGCATTCGCCGCGATTACTTTTTCATGACTCCAACGGAGAAACGCCGCGACGCAGCGGAATACTATGAAGCCCGCGCCGACACTTTGCGCGCGGAACAAATCGCCGCTCTGCACGCGCAATATGAAAAAGACTGGCGCGAATGGCCGGTCGAGCTTGGCGCGCCGTTCGTGGATCGCAACGGCAACGGAAAGTACGATTCGCCGCCGCCGTTCGCAGCGGATTTCACGCCCGATGATTTGATTCTAAAAAATTACGATGAGCCGGGCTTGGCTTGCAACACGCCGGAGTTCCCGGCGGATCAAGTGATCTGGACCGTTTATAATGATTTGCACATACCCACGGCATTGGGCAGATTCGGCTCGAATCCTTTGGGCCTGGAGGTGCAAGTGACTTTGTGGGGATATAAAAGCAGCGGCGTTATGGGAAACACGTTCTTTCGCCGCACGCGCTTCATCAACAAAGGCGGTGTGGAAATCGACGAGGCCGGAAACAAAGGCGCATTTTGGATCGACAGCACGTATGTCGGCTTGTTTTCCGATCCGGATTTGGGCTACCACGGGGATGATTTGGTAGGCTGCGATACACTTCTGCAGGCCGGGTTTGCGTATAACAGCGCGCAACACGACACTCTTTTCGAAAATCACGGCTCGCCACCGACAGCGGGGTATGTGCTGTTGCAAGGCCCAAAAGTTCTTGCAAGGGGACAAACCGCATGGTTTGATTGGAAGCGCCTGCCGCAGCACAGAAATTTACCGCTCGCGGCGTTTGCTTATTTGGTGCCGATGCTTGGCGATCCGCAGGGAGGATATGACGGACTTACTATCCCATATTACAAAATGCTGCGCGGCTTTATGCCGTTTGCCAGCCCGGAGCGTTACTTTCCCTTTCCACCGGACATGACCTCCAATCCATTTCCGCTCTCGGGTGATCCAGTGAAGCGCACCGGTTTTATCGACGGTTTGGGGACGCCGTATTCAGTGATGCCGAGTGATCGGCGTTTTATTCTCTCGACCGGCCCGTTCGCGTTTGCGCCGGGCGATACGCAAGAAGTCGTTCACGCCTTCGTAGCTGCGCTCGGGGCGGATCGTTTGTCGAGCATCGCGGTCATGAAATTTTTTGTCAAGCACTTGCGCTCATGGTATCCCGGACAAGGCTTGTTTGCCGATGGCAAAGGCTTTCAAGAGCCGGAGCCAATTCTGCCCATCTACTACATGCTCGCGCCGAACTATCCCAATCCATTTAATGGCAAGACACGCATCGCTTACACTTTGCCACAGCCTGCTACGGTCCGGCTTGCGATTTATGACGTGCTTGGACGCGAGATTGAAGTGTTGGCTGAGGGGCAATTTCAAGCAGGAACTTATAATGTGAGTTGGGAGGGCCGTGACCGCAACGGCAACGTGGCGCCATCCGGAGTTTACTTCTACCGCCTACAAGCGAATCATCTCGAAATCGTGCGCAAGCTGGCGCTCGTGCGTTGACGAATGAGGCCGGGGAAAAATTAAAAATCCCGCACGAGCAAAAAACTCTTGCGGGATTTTTTTTGAACTTCACAATTTCACGGGTTCACTTTTTATCACCCCGGTTTTGGCGCAGCAATTCGGAGTTGAGCGCCTTTTCCAAAATTTCAATCGCATCGGGATCGGTGCGGCCTTCCGATAAAAGCTGCTGGGCGACGAGGGCGTTGATTTTTTCCCGATAAGAAGTTTTGAGGTTCAGCCGCAAGACCGTTTTGTAAACCTGCATCGCCCTGGCATCGGAACGTCCCAAGAGCAGATAGAGATCCGCCAAGCCGGCGTTTAGTTTTACCCGGCCCGGATGGCGCTCCAAAGCGCGCTCGTAAATGCGCAAGGCCGTTTCATAATCATCTCTCCACAGACACAGGCGGGCGCGAAAGCGCGGGGAAAAAAACATCAGCGTGAGCACCGGCAATACGAACACAGCCACGATCCCGCCAGTGAAGTAGAGCAGCGAAGAGGCTTTGCTGCCAAAGAGCGGCCATGTCACGTTGCGTGGCTCGGAGCGCTTGGGGGTGAGCACTGTGTCGAAAGCCGTGGCAGCCTCGGCGTTTTTATTTTGCGGCACAACCGCGGTGCTATCGGCTTTGTTGCCCGCCACCGCGGCATTTGTGCTCTCGCGCGGAGGCGTGCTTTGCGGCAGCGGCGTGATTTGTTCTGATGTTTTCAACCGGCGGTTATCGAGCCTGCCCAGCCCGGTGCGCGATTTACCTTCACGATCCGCGGCTTTTCGAGCTTTCTTTTCCGGTGGCCGCGTTGCTGGAATCGAAGGCAAAACATTTTCCCGCACAGGCGCCACCGTAGATTCCGCTACCGCAACCACGGGCTCAAAATTTTCGATGAATGCTTCCGGCGGCGTGGGCGGCTCAGGCGTGGTTCGCGCTAGAATTGAATCGCTAGACGTGGTTTCTATTTTCATTTCCGAAGGCGGTGCTGCATCCACACGCACTTCTTCCCGTTTCAGCGCTTTCACAAAGCTCTGCCGAAAGAACAAGTCGCCGAGACTTCTGCGCTCGGGAAATTTTTGCAAAAATTTTTCCGTGGTGATCCACACGCGATAAGGGTTGCCGCCGCGGCGGACTTCCAGCCCGCCGTAAATATCCGAATCGGCCTCTTTTGCGGCCGTGATCACGAGCAAAACCTCGTGTGCGGCGTGATATAAAACGATGCGCTGTTCCGTCTCTTTGACGATTTGCACCTGTTCTTGCAATGAGCCTTTGATCATGAGCCATTGCGCCTCCGCCTCCGGAGGCTTCACGAACAGCACGAGAGCCGCGGCCGCCAATAGCAAGAGTCTGCGTTGTCTCATCTCGTCCTCTGCTTTTGGAAAAAGTGCTGATACTGCGCGCTGAAAGTCAGATCGTGCCCGCCGTTCTTGAATGCACGATTTTGCCGCACCCGGAGCAGGAAATCTTGAACTTCGTAACTCAGTGCGAGGCTTGCGCCGCGGTTTTTCAGTTGCGCGAATATTTTGTCGACGTCTTTGCCGGGGTTCAACGCTTCGTTCACGCCGTTGAATGCGTTCAAGCCGTCGAGGTGCAGGCCGATGCCGTTCCACCAGACTCCCGCGCCTGCCAAACCCTGCACGCGTCCATATTTGTTTACGTTCACGCCCAAATAGGCAGAGGGAAAAACCGCTTTGCCGTTCAACATCATCATGCCGTCTTGATCAAACGCGACCAGGCTCGATCGGCAATCCGTTTCCGTGGCGTAGAGCGCCTGTGCCGGTTTAGTATCGCCCCAAATTCTCAAACGGCCCCGGCTGTCCAAGCGAAGGGAATTTGAAAGTATGAAATTATATCCGGCCGTCAGCATGACGCCGTCTTCAGTATTGCCGAAAGTGTTTCCCAGCTTGTTCGTGTTTTGCTTTTTAGTGGCATATTGATAAGTAAACCCGACGAAACCCTGCCCCAGCCCCAGCTCCATCTCAAAATTGTGCCGGTAAAAATCCACGTCTAAAGTCCCGACTTTTTCGAGCGTCGCTTCTTTAATCCTCATCATGGAATATGCGGCTTTGAAATCGGAAATACGTTGGGCTTGCAAGCAATCGGGCAAGATGACGGCGGAGATCCAGAAGCCGTAGGCTAAAATTCTTACCGGGATCATCATTCGCATGTGTTCTCCTTTCAATGCGAAGAGGTGTCTTTAAAGCCGTGCGATGATCGAAAAAACACCGTGCTTTCATGACATATAAAAAAGGCGCAATAGCCCTCATCGTAAAAGGGGAGCGCCATTGCGCCTTCGACTCACAAGTCTTGCTCTTGTTCGACAAGGCGAGCAGAAAATTCTCCGACAGCCTCTTTGTTATTCACCTCTTACACCTGTATAAAGTACAAGCAATCGCCTCAGAGATGCGGAAAAATTTTATTCGAAATCATCCCGCTAGAAACGTTCAGAGGCGCGGAGGTCTATCCCCGGAAGGCCATTCCACGGAATTAAACCCTCGAAATCACTTCTGCGAGAGTTCGCTTTCATGGGTGAGGCTCTCTATTTGCGGGTCGGCGTATTGTGTTGAGAGCCCGCATCGCATGCTCAATGGCTTCTTACCAGTGCATGATTTTGACGGTGCAGCTCGGCTTCCAATTGCTTCTCCAGCACTTCGATGGCGTCCGAGTCTGTGCGGCCCTCTTGCAAATATTGCTGCGCTACAACGGTATTGATTTCCTCGCGATTATTCACGGCCAGGTTCAATTGCAGAACGGTTTTATATACTTTCATCGCGCCCTCGTCCTTGCGCCCTTCCAGCAAATAGATATTTGCCAGCTTGGCGATATACTTCACTCGGCTGGGATTGCGTATCAACATTTTTTCATAAATCCCTGCTGCGGAACGATAGTCCTGGCGCAAGAGATGACGGCGCACGCGTACGGCCGGTAAAAGCAGCAGCCAACCCAGAACGGGCACTGCCAATAGCGCTGCCCATTGTCCGCCGTCTTGAAAGAACGCGACCACGCCGTTTTGCGGCGGCTCTGCCACGGTCGTGCGCGGCGGCTGCATCGAGGCCAGAGTCGCGCGCGCTTGCGCTAGCTGCTCCACCACATCCCGGTAGTTCGGCTGCAAAATGTGCAGCTTTTCAAACGCAACGACGGCTTGCGTCCAATCTCCTTGGGAAGCCGCGGTAATTGCGGCATGATAAAGAGAATCTCCGAGGGCGAGGCGAGCCGGATCGTGGTCCGCAGCCGTTTGCTCCAACGCTCTTGTGAGAATTTGCAGGCTCGGCGTGACGTCGCGATAGTCCGGCTTGAGCTGCTGCACCTTTTCAAAAGCGGCGCGCGCTTCGCCGAGGTCGTTCCAACGCAGCGCGACCAAGCCGAGCGCATAATAACGCGCGGCGATGGCCTCCGTGTTTTCGCGGGCAAGTTTGCTTTGCGCTTCCGCCAAACGTTTTCCCGTGTCTCGAAAAGCGGGATTGTGCGCGAGAATTTTCTCAAACGCCAAGAGCGCGCGCGGCCAGTCACGCGCTTTCAAAGCGGCCATGCCAGCGGCATGGGTTTGTTCCAATTTTTCCGCAAGCTGCTTTTGTTCGAGTTGTTGTCGCAGCGCTTGCAAGCGATCTTGCGCATCATTCCTGGAATCGGCTTGCTGCAATAGGGTCTCGTAAGTTGCGATCGCCATTTCGAGGTTGCCTTTTGCCGCATACTTGCGGGCCTGTTCGTACAAGCCGTTCGTTTGCGGGTCCGGATTCGAGGCTTGCGGAGCCGCCACGGTTCTTTTCGGCTTCTTGTCGTTGTGCTCGCTCTCGGCGCTTTTGGCGGTTTCAGGATTTGAGGATTGGGCCCACAGCGCGCCGGCTGCGAGTCCGAATGTGAGCAACGCGGCTAAACACCGGCGGGTTTCCGGAATTTTTTTCATTTGTTTTGCCTCCAATGCAAAGATAACGAATAGGCGAGAGCTTCTCGCTTTCATGAACAATTGGTTTTTCGAGAAAGAAGAATAAGGAGGTGGAGGATTCTTGCCCTAAAGTGAGCTCTATTCCGCGCGCCGCGGAATTGTGCGAAGAGGGATGGAAAGAAATGAAGGGTTAAACGTTTATCAAAAACAAAAAGGCGCAATCGAGTTCTACCTTTGCAAAAGAGAGAACCACAATTGCACCTTCGTCTAATAATCTCTTACGCGAACGAGCCGCAATCCCTCAAAGCGCACGCAAAGTCTTCGCACAGTTGCAAAGCCCTTTGCGTTTCTGCAAAGATTTTCACGTTTTAGATGTACCGAGCATATGGGCAAGTGCGGAAGTAAAAACTCGTGTGCCGGTATTTTGTGACTGGGTGAGGTGGGTAAGGAATCTGGCGAGCCGGCCCGGCCGCAATTTCACCACAAGAGCTTGGAAAGTTCTGCGGCTATACCGTCGACCTCATATAGCAACACACCGAGCCGAACGTGATGTCGCCCCACGATGGCCAAAGTTTGCCCGCTCTCCAATGTGGTCGCGGCGATTTGCCCGAGCCGGCATTGCAATGCGAAAAACTTCAGGTCGCACATGCCCTGCTCGAGGCAGGTGTGTTGCGAGGTTCTCCACACTTCTTGCGCGATGATTTGCAAGCGCTGATCTGACACCGCGGGCTTGGCGGCGGCGGCGAGAATTTTGCCGTCCGGAGCGAATAGCAAAAGGCTCTCGATGTGAGAACGTTCGTAAGAAATTCGCTCGAGAAGTTGTTGTGTCGTCTCTTTGCGCCAACACGGCACGGAGGTTTGGGGGATGGTTTCAGCAAACAACATGAGCGCCTCCAGTCGAAAAAACCTGTATCGTGTTTATGGCATCGTTATGAAATAGAGGGGCGGCGGCCTAGCTTGCTGCTTTCGTCAAGATGCGCCGCCCTCCGTAATCGGAATGGGATGAGCGCAGGCAGATTTCCCATTCCTAGTATCATAGCAACCGTCCGAATCTTTCTCCACCCTCCCTCACCGAGCTTCAATAGATCGACCAGCATCCTCGCGTAACCAACTCGATCAGGTGTTGATCGTGATCACGAAAATAAAGGCTCGCTCCGCCCCGCTTCCAATTGACTTTGCTCTCGACTTTGACGTTGTGCTCGTCGAGTTTCTGCTCCCATTGCTCAAGCTCATCATGTTCGACGGCGAACGCAAGGTGCAAATGCCCGCTGCCTTCGCTCGGAGGAATGATTCCGCCTGGCGTCGCAACCGGCAAGAGCGATTCGCCTTTTTTAAACAACAGCAGCACTTGTTGGTCCGCGACGCTCAAAGCCCAACAACGCGCATTTTTGTAAAGCGTGGCAAAATCAAAAACGTCTTGATAGAAGCGCGCCGAGCGCTCCAATTCTTCCACGTACAACGCGGTTTCCATCACCCCGACAACGCGACATGGTTTGCTTTCTCTCTTCGCAGAGCGACTTTCTTGCTTATGTCGCTGAAAAGTTTTTGCGTCGCCGGGCGCAAATCGTGCGGCGCGCTCTCTCGTGCAAACGTTGAAGTCGGGCATCATAACCAATTCATTGGTGGTTCAGGCAAGTGGAGTGTCAAACTTCAGTTTGACAGCGCACTAGGTCCCGAGTTTTCTCAAAACGGCGGCGAAATATCGTAGCCCAGTCGCGTTCGAACCATTTGAAAACCTCGCAAGGTTGGCGCTAAAATAAAAAAGGCGTAATCACGCCGCCTTGAATTCTCAAGGTGACTTGATCACGCCTTCTACTTACAGGCCCGGAGTCCTGCACGTAAAGATCGTTCTGCAACACAACTTTGTTTGCAGTCCCGTATCCGAAGAGCTGGTCGTGTTTGCTTTCAGTTTGTCAGAGCAAACCGGCGCGGTTGCGCAAAGAACATGTTCTGCTTCAGCGCTTTGCGATATAATGATCCGAGAAAAAAAAAGCAAGCTCTTTTTCATCTTTTTCCGCGTCGCAATACCATGTTAGCTTTTTTTTATAATCGGAACTGCGCTTGACATTATGATTTCGAGAAGTTACTTTCATCAGGCCGAAGGATTGCAATCATGAACCGTCGCATAACCGGAGGAGCCGTTCCGTTGACCGAATTTCTGACTCATGGGCTTTTGCTTGCGCTCCTCGCTCAGAATGGCTTCGGTCTAGCCAGCCCGCGGCTCCCCCTCACTCCTCATAAATTCCTCCAAGGCGCGGCCACAATCGCGCCTGCGCATATTCGCGCCGATGTTTTGCTGCCCGCAGTGGTCTTCAAGCAAGTCTGTGTCAACCACGGAGCGGTTTCTGCGCGTAGTCAAGCTGACTTCGACGCGGGCAGCAGCAATTTTGATTTCCAATACTTCTCGCAAACCAAAGTGTTTTATTTCGCCGTCGCGTTCGCCCTCCTGCTCATCGCCGCGGCCCTGGTGCGTTATCGCATCAAACAAATTCGGCGGCGCGAATATGAGTTAGAAGCATTGGTGGCGGAACGCACGCAGGAAATAGAAGAAGCGCGCGAGCAGTTGGAATTGCGCGTGCATGTTCGCACCGCGGCGCTCAAAAAGACGAACGACAAGCTGCAAACGGAAATCCTCGAGCGCGAGCGCGCGAAAAACGAAATTCTCCGGTTGAATGAAGAGCTGGAACAACGGGTCGCGGACCGCACTTCGGCCTTGCAAGAAAGTGAGAGCAAATTTCGCCGGCTCGCGGAGGAGCTGGAAAAATTGGTGGCGGAACGCACGGCGCGCATTCAAGAATTGGAGCGCCAACGCGCGGAAAGCGAAAAGCTCGCCGCCACCGGCCGCATGGCCGCGCGCATCGCGCACGAGATCAACAACCCGCTCGCCGGCATTAAAAACTCTTTCTTGTTGATCAAAAACGCGATTCCGCCGGCGCATCAACACTATGCCTACGTCAGCCGCATTGAAAAGGAAATCGAGCGGATCGCGCGCATCGTGCGCCAAATGTTCCCGCTCTATCGCCGCGACCAATACGAGCCGCGTGAATTTCGCGCCGATGAAATGATCCGCGACCTCGTCATCATCTTGGAAACGAATCGCCGCGAAAAGCAAATTCGCTTCGAAGTCGACGCCGAGCGCGCGCAGGAGACGCTCTGCATGCCCGAAGGCTTGCTCAAGCAAGTGCTCTATAATCTCATTCAAAATGCTTTCGAGGCCTCGCCGTCACAAGGCGCCATTGCGGTCACGGCTGCGATTACGAATAAATTTTTGACCATCACGGTTGCGGACCAAGGCCCGGGCATTCCAGAAGAAGCGCGGCCGCATATCTTCGAGCCGTTCTTCACGACCAAAGACGGATTGAACACCGGCGGCGGCGTGGGCTTGGGGTTATCGGTTTCAAAAAATATCATTGAGGCTTTGCGCGGTACGCTCGATTTTGAAACGGCCCTCGGGCAAGGCACGCGCTTTCGAGTATGTTTACCATGTGAGACCGCGAGCAATCATGTGCCCTCGGTTGAAATCAACCAAATGGACGGAGTTGATTTTGATGGAGAGTGAGAGGATATGAAAACAGCACTCATAAATTCCGCAGCGCTTCCCTCTTTGAGGGGGTTGTTGTTCGCATCGTCGCCAATACTAGGAAATACGAAGCGTTCAAGATTGCCGCATGTGGCGATGATTTCGAATTCAATTACAACACGCAAGAACACCCCCATCAAGGAGGGATTTCGCAAGGTGTATTCGGCGTTTACAATACTGCTTTTACTGCTCTTCTCATGCGCGCGATTTGTCGCGGCGCAATCTGACTTGCCGCTTTCGCTTGATCCCGACAAAGCGCTCACGCAATTCTCTCATGACGTTTGGCAAGATGAGCAAGGCTTGCCGCAAAATGCCGTACAAGCCTTTGCGCAAACGCCGGACGGTTATTTGTGGTTGGGTCTGGAAGAAGGCTTGGCGCGTTTCGACGGCGTGCAGTTTCGGGTTTTTAATGAGATCAATGTCGCGGCGATTCAGCATGATAACATTTGGGTGTTGCTTGTGGATCATGCCGGGCGCTTGTGGATCGGCACTCGCGGCGGCGGTTTGAATTGTTATAGCGAGGGCAACTTCACGCAATATGCGAAACGCGAGGGCTTGGCGCACGAAGTCGTATTTGCCTTGCATGAAGACGCGCGCCACAATCTTTGGATCGGCACCAATGGCGGCGGCTTGAGTCGCTTGCAAGACGGCAAGTTCACGACCTATACGGTCAAAGACGGGCTTGCGAGCAACATCGTCACGGCCCTAGCCTGCGACCATGACAACAACCTGTGGATCGGCACCGAAAATAACGGCTTGAGTGTTTTGAAGGAGGGCGGGTTCAGCAACTACAACACACAACACGGCCTAGCGGACAATAATATCACCGCTCTCTTTCATGATCCTCGAGGCATCATGTGGCTGGGCACCGCGGCCGGGTTCGTGCGCGCGGAACGCGGCAGCTTTACAACCTTCACCATGCGTGACGGGCTGGCGCACAACTCTGTGAAGGCTCTGGCTGTCGATCGCGCCGGTAGCTTGTGGATCGGCACCTATGGCGGAGGGCTGAGCCGCTTCGCGCGCGGCGCGTTCAGCAATTTCTCCACACGCGAAGGCTTGTCGAGTGATTTCATCCGCGCCCTCTACGAAGATCGTGAGGGCAGCTTGTGGATCGGCACCTATGGCGGCGGCGTGACTCGTTTGCGCGAAAGCAAATTTGCCACGATCGCGAGAAGCTCGGAACTTCCGAACGACATGGTCTGGTGCGTTCGTGAAGATGAAAGCGGCGCGCTTTGGATCGGCACGGACAAAGGCTTGCACCGCTATAATCACGGCAAGATGGAAAGCGCCACGGCTCTTGCAGGCATATCGCAAAAGATCATTCTCGCGCTGCACCAATCGCGCGAGGGCGCGCTTTGGGTCGGCACAGAAGGCAGCGGCTTATATCGTCTGCAACACGGCCGCCTGACGCATTATACCATCGCAGACGGGCTCTCACATCATACCGTACGCGCGCTGCACGAAGATCGCGACGGGAATCTCTGGATCGGCACCAATCAAGGCGTAAATATCCTGCCGCGTGCAGGTCTCGTCGCGCTCCACAAACCCGAAGCCTTGTCGCATGACCGCGTGCCCGCGATTTATGAAGACCGCCGTGGCAGAATTTGGCTGGGCACGGGCCAAAGCGGCTTGTATTGTTTTGCGGAGAATCGTTTCACCGTTTACACGGTCGCGGAAGGATTGTCGAGCAACTTCGTGCGCGCATTTTATGAAGACGAGGCCGGCGCGTTATGGATTGGAACACGCGGCGGCGGCCTGAATCGCTTCAAAGACGGCAAGTTCACAAACTATACGGTGAAGCAAGGCCTGTTCGACGACGTCGTTTTCCAAATCCTTCCGGATGAACAAGGCCGGCTGTGGATGAGCTGCAACAAAGGCGTCTTTCACGTCGGCTTAAATGAGCTTAATGCTTTTGCCGAAGGCCGGCGCGCCAGGGTCACGTGTACCGTTTATGGCAAAGCCGACGGCATGAAGAGCAATGAGTGCAACGGCGGCTCGCAACCCGCCGGCTGGAAAACGCGCGACGGCAAATTATACTTTCCCACGATACGAGGCGTGGCCGTCATTGACCCGTCGCACATTCGAACGAATCCGGTGCCGCCGCCGGTCGTGATCGAAGAAGTGCTCGTGAACCATCGCGCCGCAACGCTGGAGGCGCCGGTAAAGTTTCCGCCCGGCAGCGATAATCTTGAATTTCATTACACCGGCTTGAGCTTGCTGGCGCCGGCGCGCGTGCAGTTCAAATACAAATTGGAAGGTTTCGAAGAAGATTGGAATGACGCGGGCACGCGGCGCACCGCATATTACACCAACGTGGCGCCGGGCGATTATACTTTTCGCGTGTCGGCGAGCAACAACGACGGCGTGTGGAATGAAAACGCCGCAGCGCTTCAGTTCAAGTTGAAGCCGTATTTTTATCAAACTAAGCTCTTCTATTTCGCGTGCGCGCTGGCTTTGCTGGCAAGCGCGGCCGGCGCCTATAAGCTGCGCGTGCGGCGGATCACCAAACGCCACCGCGAGCTTGCCGCGTTGAACGAGCAATTGGAGCAGCGCGTGCGCGAACGCACCTACGAATTGCAGGACAGCGAAGAACGGTTGCGCCAAATCGCGGAGAACATCGACGAAGTGTTGTGGATCGAAGCGCGCGACCAGCGCGGCTTGCTCTACGTCAGCCCGAGTTATGAAAAAGTTTGGGGAAGGACGTGCGCCAGTTTATATGAGCAGCCCGGCAGTTTTTTGGAGTCCGTGCTTCCGGAAGATCGCGAGCTTTTTAAGGCGCATTTGCAGAAACAACGGCACGGCGAATTTTCTGAAATGGAATATCGCATCGTTCGCCCGGACGGCGCCGTTCGTTGGGTATGGGATCGCTCCTTTCCGATTCAAAACAGCAAAGGCGCGATTTACCGCACCGCGGGCATGGCCGAAGACATCACCGAGCGCATGCACGCCGAAAACGCGTTGCGCCAATCCGAAGCGCTCAAAGGCGCCATCTTGAACGCGGCGCTGGATGCGATCATCACCATCGACCATGAAGGCAAAGTTCTCGAATTCAATCCCGCCGCCGAAAAAATTTTCGGCTACCCGCGTTCGGAAGTCCTGGGCCGTGCGCTTGTGGAACTGATTATTCCGCCGTGTTACCGCGAGCAGCATCAACGCGGCATGGCGCGTTATCTCGCCACCGGTGAAACGAAAACGCTCGGCAGCCGTCTGGAATTCAGCGCCTTGCGCGCTAATGGAGCCGAGTTTCCCATCGAGCTGACCGTCAGCCGCATTTCCGCGGAAGAGCCTCCGAAATTTACCGCATTCTTGCGTGACATTACGCAACGCAAAGAACTGCAAGAACAATTGCGTCAACACGCAGAAGAACTGGAAAAGCTGGTGGCGCAACGCGCAGAACGCATTCAGGAGTTGGAGCGCCAGCGCGCGGAAAATGAAAAGGTCGCCGCGGCCGGCCGCTTGGCCGCGCGCATTGCGCACGAGATCAACAACCCGTTGGGCGGCATTAAAAATTCTTTTATGCTGGTGAAAGATGCGATCAAGCCCGATCATCCTTACTTTCATTACGTCGGCCGCATTGAAAAAGAAATCGACCGCATCGCGCGCATCGTTCGCCAGACATTCGAGCTGAACAAGCCCGATCAGGAGTTGCGCCGGCAATTTAAAGTGGAAGAAGCGATTCACGAGATCATGTCGATCTTGGAGCCGAGCCGGCGCGAACACGGCGTTAAATTCGAGTTTGAGCCCGCCGGTGCGCCGCTCGTCGTGAACATGTCCGAAGGCTTGCTGCGCCAGATTCTTTTCAACCTTTTGCAAAATGCCCTGGAGGCTTCGCCGCCAGGAAGCACGATCAAAGTCTCGGCCGAATTGCTGGGCTCGAATCTGCGCCTGGCGGTTGCCGATCACGGCCGCGGCATTCCGGAAGAATTGCGCTCGCGCATCTTCGAGCCGTTCTTCACCACCAAAAGCGGCTTGCTCAATTCCGGCATCGGCCTCGGGCTTTCGGTTTCAAAAAATATCGTGGACGCCATGAAAGGCGCGCTCACCTTTGAAAGCGAAGAGGGCAAAGGCACGGTGTTCAAGATTCGTTTGCCGGTTTGGCAACCCTAGCGAAAGTTTCAAACCTTCGCTAGGGTATAACGAAGGCGCTCGCCATGAAAAAATCAGATGAACAACCTTTCGCAGAAAAACTGCAAAAGTATCTGTTCGAGGATTGAAATAAACCCTTGCGAAGGTTTGAAACCTTCGCAAGGGCAAACAACGAGGTCCACCATGTCCGAGCTAGGCCGCATTTTGATCGTTGATGATGAAGAAACTTTTTTGTTAGCCACGCAAGACCTCTTGCTGCGCGAGGGTTACGCCGTTGATTGCGCGCAAGACGGGCCCACGGCCAGAGAAAAGCTGCAAGCCCATCAGTATGATTTGCTCATCTCCGATATCAAAATGCCGGGCAATGCCGACTTGGAGTTGATTCGAGACATTCCGCAAATCGCGCAAGGCCTGCCCGTCATTTTGGTGACGGGTTATCCTTCGCTGCATTCCGCGATGCAATCATTTCAGTTGCCGGTCGTCACCTATCTGGCCAAGCCGGTCGATTTCGAGGAACTGCTCGAATACACGCGAGAGGCCATTGAGCGCTCGCGCGCGTATCGCTCCGTGGTCGAGACGCAAAAACGGCTGCAAGACTGGCGCGAAGAGCTTCAACACCTCTCGCAAACCATGCAAGTTTCAACGCGCGACAGGTCCATCCAACCCACCATGACTTTTCTTGCGCTCACTTTGCAAAACATGGTCGGCTGCCTTTCGGATTTGAAAAACATTACGGAAGCGCTCGCTTTGCAAAGCGCTTCGGAGGAGCCTTGCCAGTTGTTGAATTGCCCTCGTCCCGCGATTTTAACGAACGCTCTTTTGGAAACCATCAGCGTGTTGGAAAAAACCAAAAGCTCCTTCAAATCGAAAGAACTCGGCGATTTGAGGAAAAAGCTGGTGGCGCTCGTGGAGGGTACGATGAAAGAAAAACTCACGCCGCCGAAACTGTAGCGCAGCTTCCAGCTTGCCAACCGCAAATGCGCGCCAATCAGCGCGGATAAAAATTAACGTTCACTCGCTCAAAAGAACGCCATGCTCGAGAAAAAAATTCAAATCCGCCACGGCCTGATCGCAGTTTACACCGGTGACGGCAAGGGCAAAACCACAGCTGCGCTGGGAACAGTGATCCGCGCAATCGGCTACGGCTTGCGCGTGTACATGCTGCAATTCATCAAAGGCTCGTGGCATTACGGCGAGCTCGACGGGGCAAAATTGCTTGAGCCGTATTTTACCATCGAGAGAATGGGCAAGGGTTTTTATAAGATCATCGATGACAATCTGCCGGAGGAAGAACATCGCGCTGCTGCAAGTGCCGCTGCCGAGCGCGCGATTGAAGTATTGAAGAGCGGCGAGTTTGATATGATCATTCTCGACGAGATCAACGTCGCCGTGATGACGGGCTTATTGCCGGTCGAAAGAGTTTTGGAAATCATCGCCGCGAAACCCGCGACGTGCCATCTTATTCTCACCGGCCGCGGCGCGCCGCAAGAAGTAATCGACGCCGCGGATTTGGTCACGGAGATGCGCGAGATCAAGCATCCGTATCAGAAAGGGCAATTGGCGCAAAAGGGATTTGATTTTTAGCGAGGATTCGATAATATAGCCGCAACAAAGATTATGGAAATGAGTTGTTCTTTTTAGAAGTTGCCCAGGAGGCTTGTAATGCTGACTCGCCTGAAAGTTTCCGGATTCAAAAACCTCGTCGATGTCGACGTGCGTTTCGGCCCGTTTACTTGCATCGCGGGAGCGAATGGAGTGGGTAAGTCAAATCTATTTGATGCGATAAATTTTTTGCGCGTGCTCGCTGATCGGCCGCTCATCGATGCAGCATTAACTGTTCGTGACGAGGCCGGCCGCACGACGGATATTCGAAGCTTATTTCACCGTGTTGGCGATAGATATGATGATCGAATGTCTTTCGAAGCCGAGATGATCGTGCCGAACGAAGGTTTTGATGACCTCGGTCAAAAAGCCAGAGCCAGTATTACTTTCTTGCGTTATGCGATAACCCTGGGTTACCGCAGAGACAATAGCCATCGCTCTTCGGGACCGCTCGAGCTTATAAAAGAAGAATTGGAACACGTTCAAACCGGGAAGAATGCACACCAAATACTTTTCCCTCACAGTAATAGCTGGCGCAAAACTGCATTGCGTGGAAGAAGAGTCTCACCGTTCATCTCAACAGAAGGCAAAGAGGCCAAGCGCGTGATCAATCTCCATCCCGACAATGGCATGCGAAGAATCCTTTCACGTTCAGCGGCCAGTCTACCTCGCACGGTGTTGTCTACAACGAACGCCGCCGAAAGCCCAACGGCGTTTCTAGCTCGCCATGAAATGCAATCTTGGCGCTTGCTGCAATTAGAGCCTTCTTCTTTACGTAGACCGGATGAGTTTACGGCTCCAACAAGGTTGGGCATCGACGGCTCACATTTAGCGGCAACGCTATATCATCTTGCGCAGGCGCACAAAACGAATGGCAAATCTATTCAAGAAAATGCAGAGCGCATTTACAGCCAGCTTGCCAACCGCTTGGCAGAGTTGATCGAAGATGTGTACAAAATCTCGATTGATCGTGATGAACGGCGCGAGTTGTTGACTCTGCTGGTCACCGGTCGTGACGGCACTTTTCATCCGGCGCGCGCGCTTTCAGATGGGACATTGCGTTTTCTCGCGCTCGCGGTGTTGGAATTGGATCCGGAAACGCGCGAACTTTTGTGCTTCGAAGAGCCGGAAAACGGTATTCATCCCGAGCGCATTCCGGCAATGCTGGGATTGCTCCAGGATATTGCCACCGATGTCAATGAAGCTATCGGCGAAGACAATCCTCTGCGCCAGGTTATCGTCAATACCCACTCTCCCGTTGTTGTCGGTCAGGTGCCAGATGACAGCTTGCTGGTGGCGGAATTAAAGGAATCTGTGCGTGATCAACTCAGATTCAAACAGGTCTGTTTCAGTTGCCTGCCGGACACGTGGCGGAGCAAAATTCCCCGCAATCCTGTCGTTTCTAAAGGCAAGCTCATGGCCTATCTGAACCCGCTGGCATTTGTAGACAATCTTAATGACGGTTCTTCTCGTCGGGCTGTAAAACGCAAACATGCGCGAACACGCAGAGTAGTAGATAGAGAAGATCTGCAATTGCTACTGCCCTTTACCCAAGAGGCAGCATGAAGGAGCTTCGTTACACCTTGCTATCAGACGGCAGCACGGACGAGGTTCTGCTTCCTATTCTCACCTGGCTATTAAGAGCAAATGGCGTTCAATGCGCAATACAACCGGCGTGGGCCGAGCTTCGGAGATTGCGCCAACCACCGCGCAAGCTCTCTGAGCGCATCCAAATTAGTCTAGAGCTATTTCCCTGATCTTTTATTTGTGCATCGCGACGCTGAAAACGCGCCACGCGCACAACGGATTTCCGAAATTAATAAAGCGCTAGCCGAAGCTGCCTCCATCGTAACAGTTCCGAGCGCCGTTTGCGTTGTCCCAATTCGAATGCAAGAAGCATGGCTGTTATTTGACGAAGAGATTTTACGCCGAGCCGCCGGCAATCCTTATGGAAGAATCGCGTTAAAGCTTCCGACGCTCGCAAAGCTTGAACAATTGCCGGATCCCAAGAGCATACTGTATGATCTCTTGCGTGAAGCCGGTGAACTTCATGGCCGAAGAAAAAAACAAATGCCTTTGAATAAACATGCGCGACGTGTCGCAGAATTGGCCAATGATTTCAAGTTATTGCGCGCCTTGCCTGCATTTCAAGCACTAAAAAGAGAAATCCAGCGCATAATCAACGCAGCACGGTGGAAAGCATAAATCCGAATCTTTGCAAGCTCGCAGCCGTTCTAACTCAAAACGCGGTAAGTCTGGAAAAATTTGGCGAGACCAATGCTCTGTTTTACCCGTGTGGGCTGCGTAGATTTACGGTGGAGGGGATTCTGATAGAGTAGGTGGATGAATCTCTTACTGCCTGTCGCCCATGGCAAACAACAACGCCCCTCGAACTTCTTCCATTCTTTCTTCCGAGAGCTTCACAATCAACGCGCCAAGCTTGCTTTTCGTCACAGTTTGAATATGATCCAAATTGATCGCGCAGGGCGCTTTCATGCCGTCACTCTCATCAAGCACAACTTCTGTGGGGATTTCTCGCACGGTAGAAGTAATTGGAGCGATTGCAACTTCTCCCAGAAATTGCACTGCCGAGGTGCGCGTTAAAATAACCACCGGTCGTTCTTTATCCGGCGGCTTGAATTTATACCACCGCACTTCACCTCGTTCCATCATACACTCCAAACCTGCTCGTCTTCCCAAACCTCGAACTCGCCTTTTTGCACGGGATAGCGCTGATATCCTTCGCGGTGTTTTTTTTCCTGCTCTCGAACTTTCAACCTTTCGAGATAATGCACGAGCGCCTCGCGGAGAAACTCCGGCCAAGTGGTCTGCTGTTGAGAAATAGCCTCGTCAACCCGCAAGCGCAATTCTTCATCAAGGGGCAACTGAATCGTTGTCATTGATCAACCTCTTCGTAAACTTGTAGGGTGGGTTCAGAAACAATAAACTGCCGCAATACTATGATACCCCCACTATAAAATCAAGAACATTTTCCCGGCGTAAAACTGCATTGCATTTTTCTTCTCGCCTAGCTAAGTTTACCGCCGTAATTTTGGCTCGACCCTCAACACTCAACCAGGAGAACAACGTGGCCCTCTGGGATAAAATTCGCGGCGAGTTCATCGACATCATCGAGTGGACGGCGCCTTCGGAAAGCGAGCACATGGCGTTTCGTTTTCCGCGCTACAATCATGAAATCAAAATGGGCGCAAAACTCACCGTGCGCGAAGGCCAGGCCGCGGTGTTCGTGAACGAAGGCCAAATCGCGGACGTGTTTCAGCCCGGTTTGTATACGTTGAGCACGCAGAACATGCCCATCATGACCACGCTGCGCGGCTGGAAATACGGCTTCGAATCGCCCTTCAAAGCCGAAGTGTATTTCGTGCAAACCAAACAGTTCACGGATTTGAAATGGGGCACGAGCAATCCCATCATGATGCGCGACCCGGAGTTCGGGCCAGTGCGCATTCGCGCGTTTGGAACCTACGTCATCAAAATCGTTGATCCCAAAACATTCATTCAACAACTGGTCTCCACTGATCCCGAGTTCGAGGTATATGAAATCTCCTCGCAATTGCGCAACGTCATCGTCTCGCGTTTTGCCGACGTGCTCGCCGAAGCAAAGATTCCCGTGCTCGATCTGGCCGGCAATTACGACAAGCTCGGCAAGTTCATTTGCGAGCGCATCAACGACGAGTTCACGGCGTTCGGCATCGACCTGCTCAACTTCTACATCGAAAATATTTCCCTGCCGACGAACGTCGAGGAAGCTTTGGATCGCCGCACGGCCATGGGCGTGGTTGGCAATCTCGATCAGTACATCAAATATCAAACTGCTGAAGCCATTCGCGATGCCGCGCAGAATACCGGCGGCGGTGCGGCTGGTGTTGGCGCGGGTTTGGGTGCAGGCATGGGCATCGCGCAACGTATGATGGAAAGCTTGGGCACCCATACAAGTGCTCCTGCTGCAAGCATGCCGCCTCCGTTGCCGGGCGCCGCGTTATATCACGTTGCCATCAGCGGCCAGCAACAAGGTCCGTTTGATCGAGCCGCTCTGCAAGCGCAAATTGCTTCCGGCCAAGTGACGCGCGAGACTTTGGTGTGGAGCCAGGGCATGGCGAGTTGGACGCCAGCGGCACAGGTCGCCGATCTTGCGCAACTCTTTGCGGCTGTACCACCGCCGTTGCCGCCAAACAAATAAGCTCGCCGTACACTCTCATAAAGAATGTCATTCAGTAGGAATCCTTTTACGCACCGGGATTTGAGCCGAGTTCCTCTCGTTCCCAATCTCCAGATTAGGAACGCAATTGCGAGCGAAATTCTGTTTCGAGAAATCTTATCTCTTCAATCAACTCCATGCCCACGACTTCAATTCAATCCGATAAAACTTCTGCGCTAAATAAACCGGATGAGGAAACCTCGTTCGCGCCGGGACTAAACATTGAACCCCAACCTTTTCCTTCCCCCGGCAAAAAATTTCCCTGCCGCGCGTGCGGCGCGCATCTCGAGTTCAATCCCACCGCGCAAGCTTTAACCTGCCCGTATTGCCGGCACCAAGAAAAAATTCCGCAGAGCGCCGGCGAAGTCGTCGAGCGTTCGTATGAGGATTATCTGAAAGCGAGCCGCGCAGGATTGCACGTGAGCACGGGCGCGGAGTTGGAAGTGAAGTGTCATGCGTGCGGCGCAGTCATCATGATGCAGGCGAATATCGTCACGCAAGATTGCCCGTTCTGCGGCGTGCATTTGCAATCAAAGCCGCATGCGACCGAGCCATTCATCGAGCCGAGCGCGATTCTGCCTTTCAAAATCGATCAAGCCGGCGCCAAAGCCGCGTTCAAAAATTGGATTCGCGGCCTGTGGTTCGCGCCGAATGCGCTCACGCAAATCGCCGAACTCAACAAACTCGTGGGCATGTACACGCCGTTTTGGACATTCGATGCGATGACGCTCACGTTTTATCAAGGCCAGCGCGGCACGCACTATTGGGTCACGGAAGGTTGCACTGTCAACGTGAATGGTCGTAATGAACATCGCACGCGCAGAGTGCAACACACACGATGGCAGTCCGCCAGCGGCTCGGTGCGTCATTGGTTCGATGACGTGACCGTGCTCGCTTCGCGCGGCATGCCGGCGGAATACGCGCAAGATTTAGATCCTTGGGATTTGAAGGCGTTGACGAATTTCCAAGCCGAATATCTCAGCGGTTTTCGCACCGAGCGTTATCAGGTGGGAATGGAAGAGGGCTTTGGCGGCGCGAAACAACTCATGCAGCCCACGTTGCACGCGCTCATCTGCCGCGATATTGGCGGCGATGCGCAAAGAGTCGAGTCCGCCTCGACGCAATACTCCGGCATCACCTTCAAACACATTTTATTGCCGATTTGGATTTCAGCGTATCGTTATGGCGGGCAACTGCATCGCGTTCTCATCAACGCGCGCACCGGCGAAGCGCAAGGCAGCCGGCCCTATTCGCCGTGGAAAATTGCGGGCGCGGTGGTGTTGGCGTTGATGGTATTCGGTCTTTATGTGCTATTGCAGTCGAATTGATTATTAACCAATCTTTTCTTTGCATTTTTTCCGGGCTTCCGCTATCTTTCTTTGTAATCAAGCTGCGGTCGCCGCGCTTTGATTTTCACCTTGAAAAGGAGAAGGCTACTATGATTGATGTAAAACAGGCTACGCAAATCGCACTCAAATACTTCTCGGAATTGAATCCCGGCATGTTTGAGAGAGTTGCACTGGAAGAGGTGGAAAAGAGTGTAGATGAAAAAGATTGGCTAGTGACTCTCGGTTATAGCTTGCCTTCTCTTCTTCTACTAGCGGGCACGCCGCCGCAGAGGGAATATAAAGAGATCAGAATCGATGCTACAAACGGGAATGTTGTCTCCATGAAAATCAAAAAAATTTGATTGCTTTATGGATCACTTGATCCAAATTATTCAGTCCTACCGCAAGCGCGGCTTACTTCTCGACACTAATCTGTTGCTCTTACTTGTTGTCGGCCAATGTGATATTCGAGCCGTCACAACTTTCAAGCGCACGAGCACTTTCTATGACGAAAAATATGTCGCGAGCACTAGGCTGGCAGTAACGCTGCCCTTTATAAAGTTTGGGCTAACTGATTCCAGCATCATTGCAGAGGCAAAAGGTAACTACTTAGTTTTGACGGACGATCTCAGGCTCTTGAGTTACTTGCAAAGTTTGCTCATCGACGCGATCAATTTTAATCATCTTCGCATCTATAATTGGTCCATGCCACAGCAGTTTACTTGAGCGCAAGCATTAGAATCGTTTATCTCAACATTGCCCGCAACGCCCCCTCCAACTCTTCATGCTTGAATTTGTATCCATGCTTCCGAAGCTGCATCGGCTCAATGCGCGCGCTAGAGAGCAAGAGATCGTCCGCCATCTCGCCCAATACCAGACGCGCGGCGAATGCCGGTAGCGGAAAAATTGTGGGCCGAGAAATCACACGTCCCAACGTCTTCGTGAATTCGCGGTTGGTCACGGCCTGCGGCGCGACCAAATTCACCGGCCCGTGCAAAGACTCCGTCATCACTGCGAACTGCAATGCGCCGATCACGTCTTCGAGCGCAATCCAGCTCCAATACTGTTTGCCATTGCCCACCACTCCGCCCACGCCGAGTTTGAACGGCAATAACATTTTCGCCAATGCTCCACCTTCCGTGCTCAACACGATGCCGATTCGCGCCCGCACCACGCGAATGCCTTTCTGCTGTGCCGGTTGCGTCGCTTTCTCCCAAGCGACGGAAGTATCTGCAAGAAAGCCCGAGCCGGGCGTGCTTTCTTCGCGCAGCATTTCATTTCCGCGATCACCGTAATAACCAATCGCCGAAGCGCTCACGAGCACGCGCGGCGGGCGATTCAGCTTCGCCAGCGTCTCCGCTAAAAGCTGCGTGCCCTGCTTGCGGCTATCGACGATGCGCGCTTTCTTCGCGGCGGTCCATCTGCCGACAATCGTCTCGCCCGCCAGATGCACAATCGCGTCGAGGCCCTCCAATTCGGAAGGATTCAATTTGCCGTTTGCCGGATCCCACTGCACGGCGCGCAACTGTTTATGGTCCGCGCGGCGTGAAAGTCCGACGACTTCGTGCCCACTGCTTTGCAGCGCAGGCACCAGCTTCGTGCCGATGAAACCGGTAAAACCAGTGACGAGAACTTTCATGGTGCTCCCTCTCTTTGCTGTTTGCCAAAAGCTTTGCGATACATCGCTTCATTAAAACCGACGATGAGCGTACGGCCTTTGCGAATAGCAGGCGAACGCAAATTGCCGGTGCGGCCGATGAGCACGCTCAACAACATTTCCGTGCTCGGCTTGTCTTTTCTGAGATCAAGATGAACGAGGCTCCTCGCCTTCGTCGCAAATACCTCATCAATATCTTTGATCATCTCCAACACTTCCGGCGGCGGCAACGTCACTTTTTTCGTGCTCGCCTTTTCAATCGCCTCGATCTTGTGCAGCGCAAGAAACTCTTGCGTTTTGGCGCACGTGTCTCAGCTTGGGCGATGATAATACCAATCAACTTTCGTCAAGCCGACTCCTTTTTTGAACAATGTTTTCTGTAAGCGGATTGAACGGATCAAGCGGAGGAAGCCTTTTTTCAGCGGCTCACTGTAGTCTGGGCTTGATTCGAGCGACGGCAATTTACACGAATGTTTTTAGTTTGTCAACTTGGAATACGAAAACGCGTATCCTCCTAAATGGAAAAGCTCGGCTTGCATGCGAACGCGGCTTTGGTTAGATTGCAGCGAACAAAAAACTACATCGCTCCGCCCTCACCAACTCGACTCGCAACTGCTTCGTGAAAAATTTTAAAACAAAACATTTCATTCCGTCATCACATGCCGGTATTTTCATCGCAGCCGGCGTCATCGCTCTGTGGGCCTCGAGCTTGATCATGCTACTGCAAATCGAGCTTACACGATTGCCTGCGCTTGCTCTCATACCAGCCGTGTTACTCCAAACTTTTCTCTATACCGGCTTATTCATCACCGCGCACGACGCCATGCACGGGTTGGTCGCGCCGCAACAAAAGCGGCTGAACGGTTTTATCGGCGCGCTCTGTGTTTTGCTTTACGCGCTCTTTTCATTTCAACGGCTCAAAACCGAGCATCGCAAACACCACGCGCAGCCAGGCAGCGTCCATGATCCCGACTATCATGACGGGGAGCACGCAGGCTTTTGGCGCTGGTATTTTCATTTCATGCTGACCTACGTTACGTGGCAACAGCTTGCGGGCATGGCGCTCGCTTTCAATATCATGCATCATCTCTTGAACCTCCCCATTCCCAACCTGCTTCTCTTTGGGGTCGCATCGGCGCTGCTCAGCACGTTGCAGCTCTTTTATTTCGGAACGTACTTGCCGCATCGCGAGCCGAAGGACGGTTATCGCAACGAGCATCGCGCGGAGAGCAACAACTTCTCAGTATTCTGCTCGTTCGTGACGTGCTACCATTTCGGTTATCATTGGGAGCACCATGAATATCCCTATGCGCCGTGGTGGAAACTGCCGGCCGTTCGAAAAAGATTAACGGAAGATAAACTTTAGGACGTATAAAGAATGGGTGGAGGGGTTTGAGAGAAGCGAATAGGCGTGATCAGCTTTACTAAACTTGCAAAGTTTAGTAAAGCTCTTAGCCATGCCTCACGCCTTCGTCAATCGAAATAACGTACGGCACGCCTCCCGCAGCGCGAATCGCTTCGGCCACCGCTTCGGTATTTTGCGGCGCATACGCGAACATGCAACCGCCGCCGCCCGAGCCGTTAATCTTCCCGCCCAATGCTCCGGCTTTCATCGCGTTTTCCAGCATGTGTTCAATCTTCGGCGTCGAGACTTTTTTATAGCGACGCAATTGCTCGTGATGTTGATTCAGTAATTGCCCCAAGCGTTCGTGTGCAAGCAGCTCATGCTGCAACACAACGAGTGCTTCGCGCAGGAGATCGCGATCAATCAAGTTCGCGCGCAGCGCTTCGGCGTGGCGGGGCGGCAGTTTCTTCAACGGCTCTTGGGCTTCTTCAAGTGAAGTTTGGCGCAAATCAAATTGCGGCAGTAGTTCGCGCATCATCATCACCGCCTCTTGCGCCACATCGCGCACGTTGCGCAAAATGCTTTTCGTATCTTTCGGCTGTTGCGAATCGCCGAGCACGAACGCGCCGAGTCGAGGTTTTAGAGTTTGGATTTCGTTATTGGGGAAGTCGAGATAGATCACGTTGCCAAAGCACGTGGAGAACTGATCCATCATGCCGCCGGGCTCGTTGAACTCTTGAACTTCGGCTTCGTAAGCGAGGCGGGAGATCACTTCAGAATTATTTTGTTGAGGGTCATCAGCAATGGTGAGAAGAAATTTGATCCACGACACCATCATCGCCGAAGAGCTTGACGTGCCCGAGTTGATCGGCACTTTGCCGCGCACTTCGCAATTCCAGCCATGCTCAGGACGAAAGCCGCGCTCCCACACGACATTGAAGCCGCTGCGAAAATAGTCGCGTTCGAGTTGATATGCGAGACGGCCATTCGGAATGAATTGAATGCGCTCGCCAATGTCCGGCAAGTCGATATGAAAGAGCAAATCCTCGCGCGGCGCGCCGGAGATGCGCATGCGCAAGCTGATCGCCGCGGCAATCACAGGCAGGCCGAGATAATCTTGATGCTCGCCGAACAAACAAATTCTGCCGGGGGTGGAGATGGTGAGGTTGCGGTGCTTGCTCAATTCGAAAGATGCTCCTGCAACGGCTTGGCCGTTGCATTCAAAACGTCCACGTTCTTATATTCCTCACAATGTAAAACCTCGGCAAAGCCGAGGTTGGAGCTTTGAAGGAATACGTTTCAATTCGACCAAATCAAACCTACGCTCACCCTTCGTCCCACCTCATATGCCGTAGGATCCTCAAGCACGCCGCCGATTCTGCCCTGTTGATCGCGCCACAATAAGTTTTGGCTGTCGAGCAAATTTCGGCCTTCGAGTTGTAGCGACAACTGCATGGCGTCGAGAGAAAAATTCTTTCGCGCTTTCACATCAAAATAATTCGTCCAACTCAGGCGACGATTGTTGGGCGAAATCAGTTTGCCCGCGTTGTTCGCGCGGTTTTCATCCAACGTATAAGGCTTGGGGCTGTTGATGCGCCACACGGCATTCACGCTCCAACTTTTTTCCTGCTGATAATCCAAGTGCGCGATGATCGTGTGGCGTTGATCCCAGCTCAAAAAATGCTCGCCTTCCTCCACTATGCCGCCGTATTGCAAAACGTTGTCTTTATCGCCGATCGCAAAGCTCGAGCCTTTGGCTTGCATGAGCGTGTAGCTGATTTGTCCGCGCACGTGGCGGCCTTGCTGCTTTCGCACGAATAGCTCCAAGCCATTGGCCGTGCCATACGCCAAATTCACGAAGCGCGTATACACGCCGCTCGATTGCAAGCCGGTGTCTTCCAACGGAATGGCATAGAACTGCACGTCGATGAGATTCTTGATGTCTTTGTTGAAGCCCGTGACGCTGAACAACCAATTCTCGCCAATGCTTTTTTCATATCCCAACTCTAACACAACGGTCTTTTCCGGCGAGAGATCGGGATTGCCGACGAGCGGATTATAAGCAGTGAAATCGTATTCCAAATTCGTGTAGAGATGTTCGAACAGCGGCGCTTGAAAAAAGTGCCCGTAGTGCAGGTGCAGCTTGTCGTTCTTGCCCACCGGAAACGCGACGCCGAATCGCGGACTTAATTGCGTTTTGCTCGCGACCGATACTTTCTTCGTGAACACCTGAATCTCGTTGCTGTTGTCTTTGGTGATCGCTTCGATGGCAGGCCGTTCGCCTGCGGGATCGAGATAATCGAAGCGCAAACCGAAGTTTAATGAGAAGCGCTTGAGATCATACTTGTCCTGCGCGTAAGCCGCGCCCATTTTCGGGAAGTAACGATAGTTCGTTTTATAAACATTGAAACGAAATTCCGGCGGCAACTCCGGATGAAAGTTCGGCGGGAAGGGATCGATTTGCACGTTGTCCATAAACAAATCGTAGTACGTGAAATCCACGCCCGCTTTCAATTGATGATTGTGCTGCCATTGGCTCACCACGTCCACGCGGGCATTCGAGATGATCTCCTGCGAATCCTGCCACCATGCTTTATCTCCGCCCAAAACAAAAAGCCCGTCATCATCTAAGCGCAAATTCAAATCATACTGCGTCTGCGGCCGGCCGAGCACGGATTTGAGAATGCTATAGTAACTCAGCTTGGTGGTGTAAAAAGTTTTCGTGCTCAACGTGTGCGTCCACGTTGTGTTCAAACGAAAGCTGTCTTTCGAGCGCGGCGGCAGGCCTTGCAAGTTTTGATGCCAACGATGTTCATACGCGCGCCAATCCGAAAGCGAGAGCAAGCCTTGCAGCACGAGCTTTTGCGTGGGATTAAAAGGGAGTGAAAGCTTGGCGTTGCCGTGCAAATTCTCTTCAATTGGCCCGTTGAAAACTGCGCGAAACGGCTCTCGCCAGCGCGTGTCGCTCGTTTGATATTGCGCAGAAACATAATAGCGCATGCCCAAAAACAGCGGCCCACTGAGCGAACTTTCGACATTGTGTGTGCGATTGAAATCCGTGTTGTCCCATGAGCCGGGCGCCTCGCCGGCGATATCGGACGAGCCTTCCAAATAATATTTCGTTCGCTCCGTGCCTTCCTGCGTGATGATATTCACGACGCCCGACATCGCGTTGCCGTATTCGGCATTGAAGCCGCCGGTTTGAATGGTCATGTCTTGAATCGACACATTGGGGACGTTGATGCCGCGTCCGCCGGAAATCGCTTCCTGCACCGGAATACCGTCGACGAGATAGAGCACTTCGGTCACGCGTCCGCCGCGAATATGACCTTCCACCACGCCAGGCTGCAAGTTCACGACTTCATCAACCGTCGCAATCGGCAGCAACTTGATCACTTCGCCGCGCACTTCATGCTGCGAGCCGGTCACGTCCATTTGAATCGCCTCACGTTCGGCCGTGACCACGATTTCTTTTTCGAGCGTGAGCGTGGTGGGCGTGAGCGTGAAATCCACGATCGTGCGCGCGTCCGCGCGAATCACCACGTTCGTGCGCGTGAACTTCGCGTAGCCGATCATCTCGGCCGTGACGATATAAATTCCGGGCGAAAGATTGTTGACGATGAACTGGCCTTTGTTATCCGCGGCTGCGCCGAGCTTGGTTCCTTTGAGAAGAATGTTCGCGCCGGGCAGCGGCTTTTGGGTTTCTGCATCGATGATTGCGCCGGTTAAAGTTCCGGTGACGCCGGCTAAAATGGCGTGAGGTGCGGCAATGAACGTCATCACAGCAATTAGGCTGGCAGCGAACCGGCGATTTGCATTTTTCATCATAAATGATCTTTGAATGGAATGGTCAATTTATAAATCTGGCGCGCGCGAGTCCGCACGGCCCATATCATTTCTCCATCCCAGGCAATCTGGTCGAGGGTCTCGCCTAACTCTCCGGCCCAGATATAACGATTGCGAATCGTGGCGTCGTGATTCAACTGTAGCAGCCGGTTCGTTGAGGTAAGCCACATATACTTGCCGTCCCATGCCAAGCCCACCGGCGCGGAAACCGGACTTGGAAAAACGGATTGTGCGGTAAACGTTTCGGGCCGAATTTTCGGCAGCGTGTTGAGGAAATAGTTGCTCAACCAAATCGCTTGACCGTCCCATGCTAGATCGGTGATCAAGGAAAGCTCCGTGGTATTGAACGCCTCCCGCAGCGCCACGATTTCGACTGCTTCCAATGTATTAGGGTCAATGCGGAAAAAGTGAGGTTCGCTCAGGGAAACGAAGGGATTCCTGTTGCCGGAGACTTCGTAAAAGTGGCCGATGCCATCGGTGGTATAAAAGTAGTCGGCAATGCGCACAAGCCCGTAGAGACGCTGCGCGCAGTTGACAAAAATGGAATCAACCGTGATCGAATCCGGCTCAAACGGGTCAAGCGGGTCGATCTCGAAAAAACACGTATCGCGTTTCCAAAAACAAGTTTGAATGCCGGCAAAACAAGTATCGGCTTTGAGGGTGCCGAGGTGAGGCGAAATCTGCAAAACGTTCAAGCTCTCATCGAGCCGATAAAGGGTTCCTCCCATGTCGTCATAACTCACGACAAGAAGTTGATTGTTTTCCCACCAAATTCCCGAAGGATTCTCCATCGGCAAATCCGCCCGCCGTGCAACGCCCAACACCTTTGTCATGGAAACGTCCTGGACTAGATCGCGAATCTCATATTGAAACGTGACGGGAAGCAGAACGGAGGCGTAATTCGGCGCCGAGACCTCGAGATTGCGCGTGCCTACTTTCAAATCCGAGAAAGCATAAACGCCGTTGCTGTCGGCCGCGGCTTTGAGATTCAGCGCTTTGATTTCGACGATCGCGCCGCGCACCGGACGGCCGTTGTCTAGATCGCGAATGCGTCCCGTGAGCGTGAACAAAGGCTCGCCCGCGCCGGTAATATCGTTGTCCTGCTTCTTGAAGCAGCTTAGATTGCTGATCGCAAAAATCAACGCGGCGGCGAGAAGGACGAAAGATTTTCGAATGGGCATGCAGGTTTCCTGGAATAATAAACTCGCGGTGCTCGCGTGTATCGGGAGGGTAGGGTCGCAAGCAAGGCTTTCGCGCTTTGACGGCGAACACGGCCTTGCTATGCGCTTGAAGAATTATAAAAAGATTTTCACCAAATGGCAAGCCCGCAACCGCGAGCGGGAAAACAAGCAAACGTCTTGCGCTCGAAAAGTTCACTTGACTTTTG
>Ga0247727_10003916_pt1 | contig 32371 bp, 27 predicted proteins | sample WisWelCaveWW1625_FD_202498 | JGI IMG/M metagenome (GOLD analysis project Ga0247727, IMG submission 202498) | Biofilm microbial communities from Wishing Well Cave, Virginia, United States - WW16-25 | ecosystem: Environmental > Aquatic > Deep subsurface > Groundwater > Cave microbial mat | place...
CTTTTGGCTTGGTAATCATCTCCTTTATTTTGCCGTGAATCTGGTTCATTCCTTGCAACATCTGCAACTTGTCTTCTTTTGTAACTGTCATGCCCGTAGTAAAGTCCGGAATGACATTCCACAACTCCACAAGATCTTTTTCTTTTCGTTCCAATTCTCTGAGCCTCTCTTTTTCTGCATGTACCAGCGCCCACATTGCTTTATCGAGTGGTAAGGCTGAAAATCTAATGGGGTGTTGGAAGGTTGCAGAAACAATCCCTTTGTTTTGTAGAGTGGTTAGGAGATAGTAGGTCTCAGTCCTTGGCAACTTTAATGCCTTGCAAACCTCAGGTGCTGTTTTGTGACCATGTTTTCCCAAGTATATGTATACTTTGGACTGGTTTGAAGTTAGTCCGAATTTGGATAGCTCGCCTTTCAGCTTCTCAAGCGACATCCTGTAATCGTACATTGTAGAGTCAGGCAATGATTCGAAGACGGATGTTGCTTCCTCCAACGAATCTTTGTCATCCTTTTTTACGTACGAGCTTTTTGACATGCCAGTACTTGTCAGAAGGTCTTGATAACATCTAGTCAGCTGATAGTATGATTGTTAAGCTAAGTTACTTACTCGAGGTTATAACCCTCCTTTTTACACACATTTCGTGGAAAATAAAGAAAGCGTAAAGTGCGTGCACTGCGGCTCTGAAGAGGCGTATATTGTCCACGATGATAAGTATAATGGCCTAAGAGGTCACTGCCCAAACTGCGGTGCAAATTGGCCAGAATCATAAGCATATATTTTAAAGCTATTTAGATTCGTAATATTAACGGCTTATTAGTGAATCATCCATACACAAACGCTGCAAAGGACTTTTTAGAACTTGCCAGCGAGCAGCGATTAAACATAATATTTGGTCTTCGCGAAAAAAAATCTAAAGTTTCTAACATGGCAAAAGAATTAGGTGCAACCGTACAAGAAGTGCACAGAAACTTTGAACGACTTGACGATGCTGGACTGATAACAAAAGACAAGGAGGGATATTATGAATTGACTACTTATGGTAATACAATATGCACACAGATTCCAGATCTAGTCTTTGTATCAAAATATAGAAAATATTTTGAAGATCATGATTTTGGAGATATCCCAATGAAATTCATCCAAAGAATTGGGGCACTTGCACAGGGTCAACAGATCAAGGGATTTGTAAAAGTATTAGAGCAATGGAAGTCCATCTGCAATGAGGCTGACGAATATATCTATTATATTTTATCTGAGATTCCACTAGATTTCATAGAGTCACTTGTCAACAAAGTGAAGAAGGGAGTCAAATGCAACTACATTTTTTCTGAAGATACTATTGTACCTAAAGGAAGAAAAGAACTTCTTGAAAAACTTGGTTTTAAGAAGCTCATAGAAAAAGGTCTTGTTGAAAGAAAGATGAAAAAAGGTGCCAAAATTGTTATTGTTTTAAATGAAAAAGAAGCATGTGTTATGTTTCCTACAATTGATGGTGAGGCTGATGTGCGCGAGATGTTTTACAGTAATGATCCACTATTCCACGAATGGTGTCTTGACTATTTCAGATACTGCTGGTATGGCTCTGATATTTTTCAAGAAAGCAAGCTCAAAGAATAACAATAAAGTCCTAATCCAAACTGCTCAAGTTCCATCATCCTTGAGTCAAGTTTAAAGGGAATTTACAGCAATATCTCAGCTCGTGGCTTCAAAAAGAATAGTTTCATTTCTTCCCAGCGCTACCGAAATACTCTACCAACTTGGTGCAGGAGATCAGCTGGTAGGGGTAACACACGAATGTGACTTTCCTGAAGAAGCAAAAAGTAAACCACGCGTAATACGTTCCTCTTTTGATCCTACTAAGATGAATAGCAATGAGATAGACAGACAGGTTGTTGAGCTTATGCACTCAGGTGGTGATATTTATCTAGTAGATGAACAAATCCTAAAGGAAGCAAATCCTGATCTTATAGTTGCACAAGGGATATGTGACGTCTGTTCACCAACTACCAAAGAGATAAGCAAAGCGGTCTCCATTCTAAACAACAAACCTGAAGTTGTAATTCTTGACCCGCATAACCTTGATGATATTTTAGCTGGCATATTGGAGATAGCGAAAAAAATTGGCAAGATTGATGAAGCACATACGTTGATAGGTTCTTTACGAAAGCGCATCGAGTATGTAAAAAACAAATCTAAAAAATCAAGACCAAAAGTTCTTTGCATAGAGTGGCTTGATCCACTCTTTACAGCAGGCCATTGGGTGCCGCAAATGGTTGAGATGGCAGGGGGAATAAACGGCATAAGTGTTATCGGTGAACCATCAAGAAGAATGAAATTAGAAGAAGCAGTAGCATTTGATCCTGATATTATAGTATTGATGCCATGTGGATTTGATATAAACAGAATCCATCAAGAGTATTCAAAGCTTGCAAGTAATAATCAATGGAAATCGTTATGTGCAGTAAAAAACAAAAAGGTCTATGCAGTAGACGCCAATTCTTATTTTAGCAAGCCTGGTCCAAGAACAGTTACAGGCGTAGAAATCTTGACAAAAATCATCAACCCGGAAACATTTAGTGATCTAAAAATCCCAGACCACTCTTTCATGCAAATAAATACATAATAATTTTACAAAAAGTGGTGTCATTCCAAGTCTACATCGCGTGTTTCTGGATTAATTTTGGCTCCCACAAGTATCACAACCGAACCTATAATGACATTTGCAGCAAGAAGAAATGGTATCAGATTTCCTGCATTTGACAATAAATTGACTGCAATCAATGGTGCCCAAGAACCAATTATCAGACCACCATTGTAAACAAAGCCACACGCACTGTTTCGTATTTCAGTTGGAAATCTTTCTGATAACATAGCAGGTATAGGCCCAAATCCAGTTGTGGCTGCAAATATCAGTATTATGATGTACAACGCTTTTTCAAAAAGAGTTGCAGCTGTGTATAATCCAAATGTTGTAGGTACAGCTATTATGATTGCAGCTGCAGCAAAGATTGCAATAGTTTTTTTCCTACCAAGACGTTGACTTAGAAACCCAGTAAAGATCTGTCCAACTAAAGACGTCGACGTTGCAACTATCATTAACGTAGCTACATCAGGCCGCTCAAGCTTGACATAATTTTGTAAAAATGTTGGCATAAATCCCATCGTGGTATAATATGCATACATCAATCCGGTCATGAGAATTAAGGCAAAAAAGAATCGCTTTCTTTCTTCTTTTGAAAAAACCACTCTTCGTAACGGTGATTTTTCTATCTTTTTTTGTCGAGCTTTTTCTAACCATATTTCAGACTCATTCATCTTGAATCTAACAAAGAGCGCAACCAGGCCAGGAATTATGCCAGTAAAGAACATGACTCTCCAACCCACTTCCAAAAACAAGTCTCCCGGATAGGCAGCTAATGCAAACTGAAAAGTTATAGCTGCTATCACAAATCCCAGGTTGAAACCACTTTGCAAAAAGCCAGAAAGCAGTCCGCGAGCTGATTTGGGCGCAGTCTCCATCGTGATTACAGTGCCACTTGCCCACTCACCACCAGCAAAGAATCCTTGTACAAATCTTAAGAGTATCAGTAACGCAGGTGCAAGAAAGCCTACCATCTGCCAAGTGGGTAAAAGCCCTGTTGCAAATGTAGCCGCAGAAAAACCCATGATGGTAATTATCATAGCTTTTTTTCTGCCATGCTTGTCACCAAAATTTCCAAAGAAAGCTCCGCCAAAAGGTCGCATGATTAGCGTTATGATATAAGTGACAAAGGCTGCAAGCAGACTAAGCGTAGGATTGTCCGATGGAAAGAAGAGCTGGCTAATAGATGGTATGACAAGAAGCATCAAGACTAGATCATAACCATCAAGTGACCATCCAAGCCATGAGCCAAAGACTACCGCCTTTTGTTGTCTTGTTAGACTAAGCATTCTCTATGTTGGTAGAGGCACTAGCATTAATTTTTTACCAGCATGAATATTTTATTAGTAATGAGACAGTCAAGTCTAGAATATTTGAGATGTGTTAACTGTAATTCTAAGTTGGATCTAGAAGTGTTTGAAAAATCAAACGAAATTAAAGAAGGTTTTCTTTTATGTAAAAACTGTACCAGCAAATATCCAATAATCTCAAAAATACCTATACTGTGGTCTGATTTTGTCTCATATCTGTCTAATCGTGCACAGTTAGGAGGATACCTCATGAATCAAGCCAGAAATGAAAAGCTAAAATCTTTTGTAAAGAGCTCGCTTAAAAAAATTAATAGGCAAACCACAGATGTTACTCCAATAGAGAAACGGTGGGTCACAACATACAAGAATAGTTTAAAATCAAAATTTTATAACCATGTTAAAAATTCTATTAAAAAACTTTCCAAATCAGATTTGGTATTAGAACACGGTTGTTCTATAGGATATATTACACATTATTTGGCGCAAAAACACGATATTGTATTTGGCATTGATCAATCATTTTTTGCAATAGCTGAAGCCAAAAAGAATAATATAAAAAACATGGACTGTTTTGTTGCAAATTCACTTAGCACACCTTTTGGAAAAAGAAAATTTGGATTGGTGGTTATGTTAAATATGCTTGAGCTAATTGAACCACTTGATTTTCTAAAGGTCATATCGACGCAGCTAAAGGGAACGCTTGTAATTTCTGATCCTTATGATTTTGAAAGAGGCAAAGACTCTGTAAAACACAGAGTAGACGAAAAATCTTTGCGTTCTGAATTAAAGAAACTTGGTTTTGTACTTGCACAAAACACCAACAAGCCAAGCTTTATTCCATGGAAATTAAATGTTAATTCTCGTTTGAGTCTTAACTATAAAGTTGATTTAGTCATTGCAAGAAATTCAACAAATTAGTGGATTCACTGCTGAAACCAAATTAATAATACCTAGTCAGCTAAAATTATGAAAACCAAGCTAACTTGATGAAGTTAGATAATACCATGATCATGTCACCCACATGTGTATGCAATGTATAATTTACAATTTTTTGCCATTTTATGATTACATCGTATCTATTATTCCCAAAAATGGTAGAATATACTTAAATATGTATTATCTTTATGATTTTACGGTGGTAGTAGAGGTGGCGACTCAACGTTAGTTAATCTTAAGAGTAAACTATACTTTGTTTTAGTAGCAGCTCTTGTAGTAGAATTAATTTCAAATCAGTACTCTGAGGATATCGTTTACACAATCAGTTCCAAAATAATTTCATTTTTTGGAATTTCTAATTCAATTAATACTGAAAATGTAGGACAGCCATTTGATGTTGGGTACTTCCATTATTCGATAATACTTTTGTTTCTGACACTTCTTGGCGGATTTGTTTTATTTAGACCTGAGAAAAAAATATCACAAGTTTCAAAAATTAGATCATTTCTTAGTTTCACTTTAATTGCAATTCTTTTCACATCAGCTGCTGTAACTCCGTTGTCTATGGCATCAAGTTATTGGAGTGGTGTATCTGCTGATGAAATTAATGCAACTGAAGCAGTAACTGAATCAGTAACTCCAGAGTCAACAGCAACTGAACCTGCTACTGAAGAACAACCTGTAGACAGTTCTAACCCAGATGCGTCAAGCTCTCCTCCTTCTGATGAATTAACATCAGATGCCATTTCTGCTACCACCACGCCAGCCGATAATTCTACTACCACCTTATCGGCTGGCAATTCAACTTCACCATCAGCTGAGGTCCCAACAACCTCAGCTGATAATTCTACTACCACTGTACCAGCTAGTGACTCTACTATCACAACCACACTAGCTGGTAATTCTACTTCATCTGAGGTAGCTCCACCACTTCCAGATGCAACACTATCCTTGCAATTTGATCAACCTGTTGCAGGAACAACGAGTGTTGCCGGAGATGCCGCTGTAGAAGAAAAGCTAGATGTAACTTCGCTTAATCTGGATGGGGTAGGCGATTTTGTACAAGTAACTGACACAGGATCAAGAGAACTAACCACCATGTCACTTTCAGCATGGGTTAAGCCAGATTATAGTGATGGCTCATCAGAGTTTACAGTTGTAAGTAAAGACAAGGCATTTGTTCTTGCAATAAACAACAACATTCCACCATACAAAATAGCTAAATTCTCTGTATTCGATGGAATAAAATGGACTACAATAGAATCCACAACTCAAATTGGAGAGGAATGGACACATCTTGCAGCAACATTTGACGGTTCATCAATTGGAATTTATGTTAACGGAAATCTTGAATCCACACTTCCAATAACTGGAATTCCATCACTTACTGTTAATGGACAGTTAGAGCTAACCCCAGTGGACAGCATATCTTCTGATTCAGATATTGTGATCGGTGCATATCTTAGCGAAAAGAGTGGACATAGCGAAACAAGTAACCAATTTTCAGGATCGGTTGGTGATGTACATCTATATGATTCCCTTTTAGAACCAGCACAGATTAGCGAGATATACAACCAAAACATCATCTCCTATTATTCATCTGAAGAAATAGAAAACTCTGCACTTGAGCATGATGCCATCGAGATTGGCAAGCCAGTAACTTGGACTCAAAGTGTGGTCATGTCAGAACCAACGGAAAGTGTAGCAGTCGAGGTTCCAGCAGATGCTCAAATTATTCAAGTAGAGACTTCAACCGGTGAAAGCATAGATTTATCCACAATTGAGGCAACAACGCAGTCCGCAGTTTTAGATAATGAAGTGCCTGTGGCATCTTTAGTTCCTGAAATGGTACAAGAAGAAAAGCCAACGGAACTTGTTCTCATTAACGGTGTTGCAACTGACTATACTGTTACATTTGAGACGCCTGCACCATATACCACAGAAGAAGACCAATCTACACCAGAACTTTACAGCAAAGAAGTCATAGTTGCTCATGACTCTACATTGCACTATACTGATGTGAAATCCTATTCAGATATTCCAGAAGATTTGGTTGCACAAGGTGTTCCATTCAAACTATACTGGATAATAGATGGACAAAGGACTGATGTGACTGAAGATCCTAGATTTACAGTAGAATATGTTGATACAAATGGAAATGGCATTGTAGACCAGATGCAGTGGATTGTACCACAACTTTCAGAACAACAATTTGTAATCGAAGCACAATTAACAATCATTAATGTGCAAAGCTATCCAACTGTAGGTGGAAACTGGACTGTAAAATTCACAACTGTAGGTACAGGAAACCTTATCATTACTGCGGTGAATGGCACAACATTTGGAGATTCATTACCATCTGACCTCAAGTTCCTTGAGCTAAAAACTGGCAAATCACTAATAGATGATCTCAAACTTGAACAACACAATGATCTTCGTATACTTACACCAATAATTCAAGGTAACTCGATTATATTTTATAATTATTCTAGTGCAGAACAGGGATTTGCAATCTCTGAGGTTCTGACTTCTGGAAAACACCATTTGGAATTTAGGTTTGGAAATGATGTAGAATATGCTCATAACTTTGCAATTGGACCTATACCACCAATATCTATAGGAACTTTTGATCAATGGTCTTCCGGACTGGACAAAACTGTTGCAGTCTCAACAAATGATAATACTGCCTCGGTTATATTTTCCACAGCAAATAATCAAATCCAGACATTTGTAATGGGCAATGCTTTGGTTCCATCAGATGTTATTATCACAGGTGTAACACTGAATGTGGTTGCACGTGAGGCTACTAACCAAAACGCCAGAATACAACTAACAATTACGAACGCAGGTAACATAAACCAAGGCCAGGGTATTGACCTAAACCCATTCTTTACCCAACATAGCAGAACATTTACAACAAATCCATTCACTGGCAGAGCTTGGACCTTAGATGAGGTTAGCGATTGGAGTACTAATGGTCACAGAATCGAGTTTGGTGTAAGTTCTGCAAACGATAATGAATCATTGGTCACATATATTTTTGTAACAATTAATTTTAGTAGATGTAACACTCCTGATCATTTCGGGTATACTTGCATAAGTAGTAATCAAGTAGGTGGCCCAACCTTTAGCTGGATTGACATAAGATCGACTGGAACGATAATCCTGCCTAATAGTGACGATGTTGTACAGACTGGCATTCCTATAGGATTTTCATTTAACTTCTATGGTGCACAATACAACCAGATTTCTGTTTCAAACAATGGTTTGTTATTTGTAGGTCCTGTCACAGGTCAATATACTAATGAGCCAATTGGTAGCAGTTCTCCGAATGGTTTTATGGCACCATTCTGGGATGACCTTGTTACTTATAGATCCACCACTGATGCAGTTTATTATAAGACAATAGGTGTTGCTCCAAACCGAATATTTGTAGTAGAATGGTTTGAGACCCAACACTATTCAAGCTCGCCTACTGGAATCACATTTGAAGCCATACTCTATGAAGGTAGCAACAACATACAATTCCAATATCTAGACGTTGATTTTGGAACTTCTTTCTATAACAATGGAGCATCAGCCACTGTAGGAATTGAGAGTACAGATGGAAGAGGATCGCAATATTCATTTGATGAACCGGTTCTTAGTCCTAATTTAGCTATTTTGTTTACATCACATGGTGTTACTCCACCGATAGATACCACGCCACCTGATACAACAATCACTTCAAGCCCACTAAATCCATCTAACAGTGCATCAGCTTCGTTTAGTTTCACATCTACAGAACCGGGAACCTTTGAATGTTTCTTAGACACTCCTATATTTGCAACATGTACTAGTCCTCAATCATATTCAGCACTAAGCGATGGTCTTCATACCTTCAGAGTAAGAGCCATTGATACCGCTGGTAACGTAGACCTATCTCCAGCTAGTTTTACTTGGACAATTGATACAGCTCCTCCAACTACAACTATAGTTGAAGTTACTGATGGTAACGATGAAATTATGGTTGATGGTGGAACCACAAATTCGAATGAGATTAACATCGCATTTATCGTCAGCGATGGCATTGGTAGTGGTGTTGTAAGTTCAGAATGTACATTAGATGATGGTGAACCAGAAGCCTGCACTAATCCTAAATCATATTCAGAGTTAAACGATGGTAGCCATACGGTAGAAATCAGATCTACAGATGCAGCCGGTAATCTAGAATCAACAGCCATCTTCAGCTGGACAGTCGATACTACTCCACCATCGATAAGTGCACCAGCAGGTATAACCGCAGAAGCTACTGGTCCATCAGGAGCTGTTGTTAGCTATACAGTTACAGCAACAGATCTTGTTGACGGTATTGTCACACCAGTCTGTACTCCAGATTCTGGTTCTACATTCCCATTGGGCACTACAACAGTAACATGTGATGCGACTGATACTATTGGAAATATAGCTTCAGTATCATTTGACGTAAATGTTGAAGATACTACCGCTCCAGTGATTATTGCACCAGCAGGTATTACTGCGGAAGCAACTGATCCATCAGGAGCCATCGTCTCATATGTAGTGACAGCTACAGATGCAGTAGGAGTAACAAGTGGTCCAACATGTTCTACTCCTTCTGGCTCTACATTCCCATTGGGCACTACAACAGTAATATGTATCGCAAGTGACGCCGCAACCAACACCGGTTCTGCATCCTTTATCGTATCTGTAGTATCAACTACAGGTCCATCAATAACTACTCCGTCAAGTATTGTTACAGAAGCTACCGGTCCAACAGGAGCTGTTGTCACATATGCAGTTACAGCTTCGTCACCAGTAGGAATAGCAAGTGGCCCAACATGTCTTCCAGCTTCTGGCTCAACATTCCCAATTGGCACTACGACAGTAACATGTACAGCAACTGATAATGCAGCTATTACTGTTTCGACACCATTTGACGTGATTGTTCAAGATACAACAACACCCCTCATAACTGCACCATCAGACATAACTGCAGAAGCTACTGGTCCATCAGGAGCTGTTGTTAGCTATACAGTTACAGCAACAGATCTTGTTGATGGTATTGTCACACCAATTTGTACTCCAGCTTCCGGTTCAACATTTTCACTTGGTACTACAACGGTAACATGTGATGCAACAGACAGTAGTGGAAACATAGATTCGGTGTCATTTATCGTATCTGTAGTATCAACTACAGGCCCAACAATAACGGTACCCGCTCCAATTACTGCAGAAGCTACCGGTCCAACAGGAGCTGTTGTCACATATGCAGTTACAGCTTCATCGCCAGTAGGAATACTAACTGGCCCAACATGCACTCCAGCCTCCGGTTCTACATTCCCAATTGGCACTACGACAGTAACATGTACAGCAACTGATAATGCTGAGAACACTGCCTTTGCGTCATTTACTGTAACTGTTCGTGATACAACAGCTCCAGTGATAACTGCACCAGCCCCCATAACTACAACAACTACCACATCCGGAGCTGTTGTTAGCTACACCGTGACTGCAACGGATGCCGTCGGAGTAACAAGTGGCCCCACATGTTCTACTCCTTCTGGCTCAACATTCCCAATTGGCACTACAACAGTAATTTGCATTGCAAGTGACGCTGCAGGCAACACCGGCTCTGCATCATTTACTGTCACCGTTGACAAACTAGGTCCTAGCATAGTATCACTATCAGCAAGTGATCCAGATGGCATCACTACAGGTGAAGATGGCGGGTTCACAAACGGAGATACCATCACTGTAATATTTAATGAACCAACAAACAGACCCACAGTTGCAACAACAACTGACCTAAACAACCTCTTTACATTCTCACAAAGCATCGGAACTAGCTACACAGGTTCGTGGAGTAGCAAGTCTGTTCTTGTAATTACAATTCTTGATAAAGCTGGAGGCAGTCCAACAATTGGCGGTCTCACATTAACAGTAAAGGCAAGTGCAAACCTAAAGAATGAAGCTGGTACCTCACTTCCATCAACCGCAGTATCACCGTTCTTAACCGGAGACTTTGGTCAAAAGGCAGGTCCATCGATTACATCTATCACTGCAGCGGATCCAGGTACTGTTGTTGAAAACATCTCTAATGGTGATACTATAACTGTTAGATTCTCCGAAGCAACAAACACACCTTCAGTTGCAACAACAGCTCAGCTTAACGCACTTTTCACATTCTCACAAAGTATAGGTGCATCTTATTCTGGAATATGGCAAAATTCAAGAACACTTGTAATTACTACTGATGATTCAACAGGCGGTACAGCAACTGTTGGAGTATTAACATTGACAGTAAAGGCAAGTGGAAACCTCAGGGATGCCGCTAGCACATCACTACAATCAACATCCATATCGCCAATTCTAGCTGGAACCTTTGGTCAAAAGGCAGGTCCATTTATAACATCACTAATAGCAAAAGATCCATTTGGATTAACTGGAGGATTTGGAAATGGTGATGCAATCACTGTAAAATTCTCTGAACCAACAAATGAACCTGCAGTTGCAACAACAACTGATCTAAACAACCTGTTTACATTCTCACAAAGTATTGGAACCAGCTACACAGGCACTTGGTTTGATCCACTCACGTTAGTAATCACTGTAGATAACGCAGCGGGAGGTACTGCAACTGTTGGAGTGTTAACACTAACAGTAAAAGAGAGTGGAAACCTCAAAAATGCGGCATCTACGTCACTTGCATCAACCGCACTATCGCCGGTATTAAGCGGTACCTTTGAAACTAAACCAGGACCATCTATTGTTTCAATAAAAGCAAATGATCCAGATGGTGTAGTGCCACCTGAGCTAGGAGGATTAACAAACGGTGATACCATAACTGTAACATTCTCTGAAGCAACAAGCAGGCCATTCTTTGATCCAGTTACTGTGATCTCAAAGACTAATCTTGACAACCTCTTTACATTCTCACAAAGTATAGGAACTAGCTATACTGGAAAATGGAAGAATCCATTAACTCTTGAAATCACTGTAGGTGATTCAACAGGTGGTACTGCTACCGTTGGAGTATTAACATTAACAGTAAATGCAGGTGCAAACCTCAAAAACGCAGAAAATACTTCACTTGTGTCTACGTCATTATCGCCAACATTAACGGGAAGCTTTGGTGAAAAGGAGGGTCCATCAATCAAGTCTTTGGTGGCAGATGATCCTGACAATTCAGATTCAATATTTTCAAACGGAGATACTTTGAATATACGATTTAATGAACCAACAAACACACCGGATCCAGCACCAGCAGGACTTTCAAAAACAGATCTTGATGCGCTCTTTACATTCTCACAGGAAATAGGTGATAGCTATTCTGGTTCTTGGATTGATTCAAGCACTCTTGTAATTACAATACTAGATTCAACCACCGATAGTCCTCCAGAAGTTGGTGCGCTAAGATTGACAGTAAAGGCAAGTGCAAACCTCAAGGATGCAGCAAGCTCATCATTTCCATCCACAGCTGTATCTCCATTCCTTTCTGGTAGCTTTGGTACCTTTGTTGAAGTCATATCTGTTGGAGATGGTGGTACTGCATACACCACCTTACCATCTGGCATTTCAACATCGATAACGTTGCCTGGAGGAAATTCTGGTGTAATGACATTTGAAAGAGCAACTGGCTTTACTCCTCCAGATTCAATTCTTATTGGTGTTCTTGGAGACGTTGTTGAAATCTCGCCAAGTGGAGGCGCAGACTGTTCTTCCGCACCAGAAGGATGTGAAATCTCATTTGAATTCACAACAAATGACGCTGTTTCGAATGGTCTTACGCCACCAACAGTAAAAGTGTTGCATGATGCAGACGATGATGGAGTCTTTGACACTTCACCAAGCTCTGATGAGATACTAGATGGAGATCCTGCAGGCGAGGAGGATACTACAGTAACAGGAATTGATGATGAGGACTTTGCTGCGTTTCCGGCCTTTGGTCATGACCTATGGCGTGCAATAGCGGTGGCACATTCAAACTCCAAGTTTGCAATAGGTGGCGTAAAGGCTTTGTTGGGCGCATCTCTTTTCGGTGGTGGCTCAAACAACGTTCCACCATCAGTAGTTACTGTGACGTTTGGCGGAAATGATCAATCATCATCAACAGATACCACAGTAATTGGATTTGGTGGTAGACTGGCAGGATCAAACTTGAATCCAGGTATGTTCAAGACGGGAGAACCAGTAAAGATGAGTTCAGCAAAAATAGTTAAGACAGGAGATCCATTAACGCTAAAACTGGCAATACAAGAAGAAGAAGGCGCATTAACAATAGAACATGTAGCATTTTACATTAACCTGTTAGGAAATGAGCCACAAGTTGATAACAGTGACACATACGTTATCTATGAAAAGTTGAAGCCTACTGTAGTAGTTGATCCGCATGGCTTCTTCTCCGAAGTTAATGTAGCCACATCGCAAATAGATGCGATGACACTTGCACTGACGTATGACATCAAATTTGCAAAACCAATGGCAAAGTCTGATATCATCATACGATCATGGGACATAAAGAAAAACGTAGATGACACCAAATTATTGGATGCACTAGAAGTTGTTGAACCTAACACACTACCTCGCACCATACCTGATTGGGTTAAAAACAACGCAAACTGGTGGTCTTCAGGACAAATTGCTGACTCTGACTTTGTACAAGGAGTTCAGTACCTAATCAAACAAGGAATAGTTACCATACCAGAAACGGAAGCTAGCTCTGATTCATCGCAACAGATACCTACTTGGATTAAAAACAACGCTGGATGGTGGGCAGAAGGTCTTATCTCAGATGATGACTTTATTTCTGCAATGCAATGGTTGATTACTAACGGAATAATGAAAGTGTAGACTTTCTATTCACTAATCTTTGCTAGAAAATTCTTAATTGAATCCTGTGAAGACATCTCATCTAGCCGTCTTCTTATTGATTGTACAATTACGGTATGAGAGTTGCCAAATAGTTCTTTGAGTACTCTGTTTAGATATTCTGGTTTGGTATAGCAGTCAGGTATGTAACAATGATAGTATTCAAACAGTTTGTTGCTGACTTTTTCTAGTGCTGGCGGTCCAAACTCAAGCAGTGTTTGTTCTATGGCCAACGCTACTAACGCTTTTTTTATTTGCTCATCGGTGGTTCCAACCATCTTCTTACCCTGTAAAAAAATTAAAGGGTTCGCGTAGCAGTACCTCTGGCAGTACTGATAACGAATCCACTCAAAGAGATTATTTTTGGCACATGAGGATACTCTGATATCTTCATAGCGCTGGTGCCACGTCGTGTAGATAGCACCGTTCCGTATGGTACCCAAGACATTTTCTTTTTTTGGTCTTCCCGGTACAACTCTCCTGCCCAATAGGATGGTTTTAACTCCCCCTCATGGACCGACGTGCCTTTGTCTGTCACTATTTTGGTTTTCATAAGTTCTTAGGTTTGTATTGTCCAAGGCGGTTGATAGTGTCTGCTTAGCTAAAACAACAAATGCTTAGCTAGTTTGATAAATTGTCCTAATATCTGGTGTTGCTGAATAAACTAACATGACAGAGCATGAGCCGGTTGAATGCAGGTCATGTGGTTCACCAAAAGCACGCATTTTTGTAGAACCAAAGTATAACGGTCTTAGAGGCCGCTGTCCTGAATGTGGCGGAGATTGGCCAGAATCATAAATTTTTATTCATTCAAAATTAATTTTGATGCGTCTTAATTTTATGCAGAAAAAATCCATCTTCTTACTTTGTGGTATTTCATAGAGTATACTGGATACTGAAGCTTAAAGCCTGACGAATACATTGTTACTGGTTCAAATTGATAACCATCAAAAGATTTTACAACTTCGTACAAATCGCTTCCTATCACCATGCTATTTGGTACTGCGACATGATTTATCTTTGCACATATGTTTACAGTAGCGCCAAATACATCTTCATTGGCCGAAGTTACTGTTTTGGCTGTGACTACACTGCCATAATCAGCACTAATTCTGTAATTAACAGGCGGCAGCCCTTCCTCATGTAGTTTTTGATTGATAACTCCATGTGCTTCAATCATGGCTATACTACATTCAAGTGGATCGACAAAACTATGTTTATTCGAGCCATCTGATGTTTGAGGGAAATAATACAGTAGGCTATCTCCAATGTTCTTTACTACTTTGCCGCCAAACTCTTTTGCTATCATAGCCATCGAGTTTAGAAATATACTATAGTATTTGCACACTTTTGATTTAGGCAAGGAAGCCGTAATCTTGCTAGAGTTTACAATATCCACAATGCCTATGCAATAATTCTTGTAGCCTCCATTAAACGATATTTCGTTATCAAGCGCATTTTTTAAGCGAGTAGTAAAACTCTCAGATACGGGCTCTAAGGTAGGAAAGTCCGTTTTTGCATAAGATGGGTTTTCCATAACTAGAGTTACGAGTATGAATTGATAGGATCTGCTTAGCTAAAACAACAAATGCTTAGCTAATCTGTTAAACTACTCTAATATGCAGTGTGTGGCTATACAGTACATGAGCTACTACAAATTGGAATGTGTGCACCGTGAATGGCTAGTATCAGCTGGCGGTGGCGGCGGCACCTGTTCCTGGCATGATATAATTAACTATCGAATTCCTGCAGTAAGATTTAGATTCATAGACTTTTAGATTAGCATGTGAATTATCAATACGAAAGCGCAGCGAATGACTTTTTAGAGCTTGCTAGCGAACAACGACTTGGCATACTACTCAAGCTTCTTGAAGAAAAATCAAAAATCTCTGTCATAGCAAAAGAGATGGAAGCAACCGTACCAGAAGTCTACAGAAACTTCGAGCGCCTCATGAAGGCGGATCTGGTTATGAAAGATGCAGATGGTTATTATGAACTCACTACGTATGGAAAGACAATATGTGCTCTGGTGCCATCACTGCACTTTGTATCTCAGAATAGAAAATATTTTAAAAATCACAATTTTGGTGACATTCCACAAAAATTCATTCAAAGAATAGGAGCACTAGAAAAAGGTCAATATGTAAAGGGATTCGTAAAGGTATTAGAACAGTGGAAGGAGATTTACAAAAATTCAGATGAATACATATGTAACATTTTATCTGAAGTACATTACAGTGTGGATCTTATAGAACCGATTGTGAACAAAGTAAAGAAAGGTATAAAATTAAGCTCTATTCTTTCCGAGTCGGCTATAATTCCAAAGGAAAGAAAACAAATCCTTGAAAAACTTGGCTTAAAAAAACTTATGGAAACTGGGAGCATTGAAAGAAAGATGAAAAAGGATGTCAAAGTAGTTCTGGTTCTAAATGAAAAAGAAGCCTGTGTAATGTTTCCAACAATTGATGGCGAGGCTGACATGAGCGAGATGTTTTACAGCAACGATCCTCTCTTTCATGAGTGGTGCCTTGATTATTTCAGATATTGCTGGGATACTTCTAATACTTTCCAAGAAAGCAAGCTCAAAGAATAGCAAAATTTACCACTCGAAGCGATATGCGTCATAAGCATGTAAATTAGTAGCTTGCCATCTCATCTCTGTTCTCTTTTTTAGATACTTGATGTTTGCAGATGGCGTGGCATGTGTCTTGTATCCTGTTTCTGGATCAACTCTGAGCACACGAAGGTTCTTCAATTCTACGTCATTAGGTAGAGTAAGCAGAAATGTGAATTTTTTACACTCAGATGATAGCTTGTAAACAAAATTCCTATCAGGTTCATCCCAATCATATTCCAATTTTAAGGATCTGCCTTTTTGATTAAGTTTTAGTGGTTTATTCAGTTTAACAAGAAATTCTTTTTCATAGGGCTTGTTCACATTCAAGCTTACTATTTTGAGTTTGTTCCTACGTTCATCGGTGACTTTAACATTAAGTTTAGAGAAATCTTTTGGTGTATCGCCGCCTATATAATAAAAGATATGCTCTTTTGGTGACTCGGTGATATTTTTTATGTTCCAAATCCACGTGTGATGAGTCATCATAGTTTTAGGATTTGTTATCTCAAGAATTACATCAATCTTAGAAAATTCAAAAGTAGTTTTGCTTTGTTGATCTTGTTCACTTACCGTTAGTTGTTGTATCTTGCCGATACGAGGCATATTTTTATTTCCAAAACCATCTCCATAAATATTGTAAATCTGCAATTGCTCTCCATGCTTTATCGAATAATCCCCAATTTTGTGCATCATTCTCTTGTATTCAGGCGATAATTTACGAATGTCGTCTGCAATTTTTTTTGATGCAAGCACGTGCATTGGTCCTCCCAAATCCATAACACGCCTTGCTGTAATTATGCCATCGCCCCAAACATTATCTTTCCCATTCAGATCATGAAAGATATACACTGGGCCCGTATGAATTCCTGTTCTGATCTTAAGCCTGTCTTGGTCTTTTCTTAACGTGTTATACTTGTAAATAGATCTATGCAGTTGGGTTGCAAGCTGAAGAGGTTTTTCCGGACTGTCAGCAAAGCCAATATACACACCATCGCCCGTAGGAAAAATAATAGTAGCGTCTGGGTTTCGCTGTTTGAAGGTCTCTGTCTTTTCTATCAAACCATTTAATGCAATAATCTTGTGAGCCTGTTCTTTAGTAGTTATATCAGGACGAGCACTAGCAACTATGTCAGTATAGAACCAGTGATAAGTTTTTGTCAAGGTTCGAATCTCTTCAAAATCTTCAAATTCATCACTTTTCAAAACACGAAGGAGATGTGAAACAATTCCTTGAGGACAAGATTTCAAGATTTCTGCACTATTCGGTGTAGGTGTATTGAGTTTTACGCGATGACGTTTTAGCTCTGCAAGTATCCAATCTTTACTTTTACCTTTTTCCTCCAACAATCCAAGGATTTCTGTAATATCAGCAAGCTTATCTTTCTCTTTAGTATCACTATGTATCTTATTGTGCTGATCTCTAAGCAAGGCTATACTCTCTGTGAATGTAACGCATCTAATAAATTGTTATTTAACATGAATGTGAATTTGAATATACCAAAATTAATATAGAATCTAAAAATTCAAAAAACAACACAATACCAACTTTTACGAACCTCTCAATCTTTCAGCAAATTCTAGCTGTGAAGTAGAAATATGTGAGGAACAGTGCCGCCGCCACCCCCAACTGATACTAGCCATTCACGGTGCACACATTCCAATTTGTAGTAGCTCATGTACTGTATAGCCACACACTGCATATTAGAGTAGTTTAACAAGATAGCTAAGCGGTTGCTGTTTTAGCTAAGTAGGAATTATCAAAACATCATGTATAATTAAATCGTGCAATACAAAGTATATTCATGCCTAGAAGGCCAAATATGGTGCATGAAATGAAAGGATAAGAAGGAGTATAAACAAGTGTATAAAAAATGAAGCAAACCTTCAACAAAAAAAATGTAGTGAACATAAAAACACGCATGAAATTTTTGATAACTATTTCTCTTTTAGCTATTTTAATGCCACTTCAAGAAGTAACTGCGTTTCATGCTAATCCAGCTCCTGACTGGTTATCTCCTGGAGGGTATACTCTTAATGACGGTGGGGTCGGTTTGGCACCATCGGTTATTATTAACGTTACAGACATTTCTTTTCAGCTAAACAGTGTTATTGATACAATACCAATAATCATAACATCAACAGAAGATCCATTTAGTGGTATTTCCCTTACTCTAACAGAGAATGCAGTTGATGATGGAGTATTTGGAAATACAAATCTGATATTTATGACAGGTAATGCTCAATTTACTGTTGCCGACACTGCAACAATTACCATCTTTGATGATAATCCAGCCACAGGAAACGCAGACCCTTTTGCAGTAGACACTCTCGCATCTGGAAATGCAGCACTTGTAATTTCATCAAGTGATCCTGCAGGATTCGAGGTTACTAACCTCATAGAAACTGGTCCTAACACCTCGACCTTTACTGCTACAATTAGATTTAGTAACATCGCAACTGATCCTGCTACAAATACTATTCTAGTGCAAGGTGGGGATGTAATCAGTATTATCGATGAGATTACGGGTGAATTTACAAACGGCTTGATAGTTCCAAATCCATTTGCTGGTATTGGAGCAATCGAGGCAGCAAATGGCGGTACGGTCACAGCAACTTACAGTGCACTTTCAACTTCGGTACCAATATCGTCGAGTGCTGCGCCTGGAAGGGGTGGTGGTGGTTTGGTTCGTCCGGGTTTAGTACTTGATTTTGTTGCTGGTGGTGGCGGAAGCAGTGATAAAACAGCCCCATCTTTGACTATTAGTAGGTCACAAATAACTGGCCTCGGGCTACTTGATGAAGTACTTCACAGTATATTGGAAGCGGATCCATTCACACCCCTGACAGCACTGTATGATTCGTCTATTGATTATCCACTCTCAATTAACGGAGATGGATTCCTTCTATCACAACATGCAAACACGATTCAAACATTCCAAGGAAACACCGGAGAGCCCATCCAATTCAAACTAAATTTATTTGACAGCACTGGAGTAGAACACGTTGCACTATATACAAACCTACGTGGATATGAAAGAGAAATTCAAAATAGTGACACTTACATCATTTATGATGAAGGAAAACCACTTGAAATAACTGATCCGGAAGGTTTCTTTTCTAATGTTAACTTTACAGTCTCTGATGAGGGTACAAAGTACGTAATCACATATGATTTAGTATTTGCAAATCCCATGGACACTTCTGATATCATAATAAGAGCATGGGATCAAAAGAGAAACTCTGGCGATGTTAAAATTTTTGATGCAATAAAGATAGATGGTAATACAATTGTAGAACCTAGTCCAAACACTTTAGTTCAAACCGAAACAACAAGCATGTCTGTACCATATTTCAAAGTTTTAAAATCTTTAACACCTGTTGCAGATTCTGTAGGAAATCTAAGATACTATAATTCATTTGGTAATTTGGAACAAAAACAAGCACACCCCCATTATGAACCATTTACCTATCCGCAGAATGTAGGAAGGGCTGAAAGACATGACGATGGATTCAAAAATACAATAACCGTAGAAGATATCACTGCACGAGCTGTTGCACAAACACTAATTGGCAACCCATTTACAGAATCAAAAGATAGACCAATACATGAAATGTTTGTTTATCCAAATAACGTTGGAAAATTAGACAGAGGAGATGTGGAAAAGTTACAAGAATCTATGCTGGATGAACATGCAAAAGCAATAAAATATTTCTATAAACGATATCACACTAATCATGTGGAAGATTAGTACCGGCAAACGTATCCACATTATTTATGAAAAGGCATATGGTAATAGCTATATCTAGTTTATTTTCTAAAACTAGCCTTACAAAATAAAATCAATGTTAAATCATAGTTAAAGGAAGTTTTTTAAATTCAAACAAATTTCATCAATCAATACAAAAATGCTCAAAATATGCTCTTTAAATCAGCTTGATGACCGATAATCTTAAAAGATCCCTTATTTTATGCAATGAAAGGGATAAATTTTTGAAGAAAATAATTTTTATGATACTTGCTGTTACAGTTTTGTTGCTTTTAGTTGTCACTATAAATGAAGTTAGCGCTTTTACGATGGCTAATAGACGCAGTTTTACTCCATCCGCAACTATTTGTGATTCTTTTGGTGGCGATGATGATGGAGATGCTATCTGTAACAATTGGGAACCAGCTACCATTGCAAGTCCAAACCAGAATATGGTAGTTAAGATTACTACAACTGATGCTACGGTATACACATACATTTGTGGACCAGGCACTGCTGATCCTGTTTGTCCAAGAAAAGATCATAAAGACGTTTTTGTTGAAATAGATTTTAACACCGGTCGTAGCCCTGATACTGTTGCAATTCAACGTGTTAAAGATGCTTTTGCTGCAGTACCGAATAATTTGTTTGCTGTTACAAATCCAGATGCAACTGATGGTATCACATTGCATGTCCAAAACGGTGAAGCAGTTCAAAATGACGTAGCAACTGGTACGCGGTTTCCAGGACTAGATACATCTTCACTCAGAGGATTTGATCAAATAAAGGCAGTCCACTTTGGTACTCCAGAAGAACAAGGTGCTGCGGGCTGGACAACACTTGGCTGGAAGCAAAAGAATATGGTATTTCACTACGCGCTGTTTACAAACTACCAGTATGGTAATGCTGCCTCATCAGGAATAGGAGAGGTCTTTGGTAACGATTTCATGGTAACACTTGGAAGCTTTTCTGGAGGTATTGGATCTACAGATGAACAAGCAGCAACTTTTATGCATGAGCTGGGTCACAATCTAAAACTGCACCATGGGGGTGATTGGTTGGATACCGTAAACTGCAAACCAAACTTCATCAGTATAATGAGCCATTCTAGGCAGTTTACAAGCTTGGTTGGTGATAGAAAGTTAGACTATTCTAGGCTAGCAATGGGGCCACTACCAACTACAAACTGGCCAGGTACAGATGCCAGCATCACTCTTAATGAAGGTACAGGTAGTCTTAACGAGTTCAACGGTGTTGATAGCTATACTTCAGTTAACCCAACCCAAGAACACGTTGTTTATGGTCCAACAGCTCCAGTCCCTCTACCATATACCGGTATTGGCATAGATTGGAATAATGATAATGGTGGAACGCCCGATGACGCCAGTAATTCAGCCTCTATAAACCTAAATTCTTTAAGTGCCATTCCAGGCTGTGATGGATCTGGCGCAAGCTTGGTAGGCCATAACGATTGGAACACACTGGGATTCAGGTTCAGAGATCATTCTAATGGTGCTGACGGTGCTGAAAGAACACTTGATAGTTTTCCGTCAGACAACATTTCGCCAGTAAAGTATAATGAAGAAAAAAATGATGATACAAACATAGTATTCATCGCATTGGATCTACCGAATGATGAGATCATGAAGAAGAAACCAGATACGATGAGCAACATTACAAAGGTAATAAAGTCTGATGACGACCAATTGGTAATTACTGTTACTGGTGGAGGATCGCTTACAAAGGATGATCTGGACAAGCAGCTCATTTTTACCTTAACATCATTTGGAAAAGCAATTAACGATCTTCCAATTGGATCCTTTGTTGAGCCAGAGTCTCAATCTCGGAACTACTATGTAGATATTACATCTGAGCAAGTAAAGTTAATCAAATCTGACAAAGAGGGTAAGAACTATCCATATGTCATTGATCTATTATACAAAGAGAGAACAACGATGGACGGAAGCAACGGTGGAAATCCTAATGATGATAAGATTAATCTTGGCTCGAGAGAGAAATTGTATGAAGCATTGAATGTTAATATTGCGGGAGTTACGGCACTTGCAGATTTTACACCAAATGAAGATCATCCCAAGCCTGCGATAGAAGTTACCGTAAACATTCCAACGGGCTCATCAGTTCAAGGTTGTGAAGGGACAAACTCCTGCTTTATTATGGCTGATACGTGGGTATCTCCTGGTTCAACTGTAACTTGGATAAACAATGACGCGGCCGCTCACACAGTTACGAGTGGTTCAAACGCAACCGCAGACGGAAAGTTTGACAGTGGGCTAATTAACCCTGGTAAGACCTTCACTTATACATTTGAAGAAGAAGGAACGTATCAATACTTCTGTATGGTTCACCCTTGGATGACAGGAATCGTAACAGTGAATCTTCATGCTGTGCCAGAATTTCCATTAGTTGGAATAATCATTCTAGTAGCTGCCATGTCAACCACCTTACTAATGAGAATCATGCCAAAAAATAGACTCTTAAAGTGATGTAGGGAAACTGTTGCGTAACAAGATGTGTGTAAATGACATCATCATCAATTTTTTCACTTAAACTGTCAGATTATCAAAATATTGATGTGAGGTTCAAACCATTTCTTAATGGCTGGTATGCTGAAGAAGTCTATAAGGGAACAATAGTAAAATTTCCTGGAACATGGAACAGCAAAATTTTTCCATATCGCTACTTTGAGGTGTTCAAAAAACCAGGAGACCCAAACTATAATCTTAGTGAATCAGAAAATGAGAAGTGTTTGTGTATGTGGGCAGGATGGAAAGAGGACAATGACTCTGGAGCCTATGATGATGAATTGGACATACGTCTATGGATTACGGGAAAAGATGTTCTTAATACAACAAAAAAGAAAGTTTCAGCTGAAATATTCAAGACTGGAGGTGCTCCAATTACTTTAAAATTTAAAGATAAGTTGGTAATAAAGTTCAAAGGTGGTTTTCTTAATCCAAATTTAGATAAAGTTTGGATTGATGACATGACTTCTTTTTTATCTCCTCAAGAGTATGTACAAAAGTAACACAATTAATTTTCTTAAACTAAAGTGGTTGATGTGAGTTGAATTTATTTTTATTAATTTCTTTATCGCTTTTTTTTCTACAACCTACATTTAGCTCATCTGCATATGGAGAAACCATGATACAAAATGTAGAAACTTACGTTGTAAACCAAACCATAATGACACAAAATGTTGGAACTCCAGAAAAAACTCCTAGTATATGGGATTCATTGGTAGGACAAGGCATAGCTCAGGTCTCAGGAATAATAGGTATAGGAGTTGCGGCATTAGTGGCTTGGTTGCGAAAAAAAGGCATACCTGTGACAACAGAACAAGAAAGAATGTTCAAAGAGATTGTTACAAAACGATTTGAAAGTCTTGCCAAAGAAAGCTGGCAAACAATGAGGGCAAACCCAGAAAAATTAAATGAATATTGGGAAAATGACTTGAGTAGAGGTAAAATTCCACAAGAATTTGTAGATCGATTATTAACTGAGGGCAAGAGCTTTGCAGTAGAGTTAAAGCAAAATAGAGAGTTTAGGGATTTTGCAAAAAATCTTAGCGACAAGGCGATGGATAAATTGCTTAGAGATTTGCGTAGTCAGCTAAAAGCGAGTTATCAGAAAAGAATGATTGATGTGATACCAAAATTGGCATCAGTTGCAGTAGACGCTGCCTTTGATGAAAATGTAAAAGACTTGGATACGTGGGGCAGCGCCTCGCTAGAAAAATTAAAATCCCTTCTTTTGAGTGCAGAAGCGATTGATACAGAAGAAAACTTGCATACTATAATCAAAGCTGAAATAAACAAGAGAATAAAGAAGACATGATGATAGGTGTCTTCAAAATATTGAAGAAATCAGTTTCGGTCATAACACTATCATCGGTCATATTTTTTCTCGTTATTACAAGTAATGATGAACAAAAGGCTTGGTCTCAACTTGTTCTTGACTTAAGACCACTTCCATCCTCTATAGAAGAAGGGCAGGTTCTCGAGTTTTCTGGCAGTGTTACACTTGAAGGGCAACCATTGTCGGGATTAACAGTTGTAATTAAGGATGCTATAACTGGTCAGCCAATTGGACCTACCGTATCAGATTCAAATGGAGAATTTCATTTCAATTGGATTACAATATATCAAAATGAGCCGTACGAGTTTTTTGCTGAGTTATCTACAAGTGGCGCAGTGCCAGCTAGAAGCGAAACCTATGAAGTTACAGTAACACCTCCCGTCGGTGAAGAGACCACACCAGCCCCTGAAAGTAGAACAGATTCTGACTCTGAAGTTAATAGTAATCCTACCAGTGAAGAAACTGGAACTACACCTGAAACAAGCAGTGAATTTCAAGGTGAAGCAAATTACATCAATCCAGATCTCTTCTTGCTAATAACTGTGCTAGTAGGAGCTGCAGCAGCATATGTCATATACAAATCAAGAAGACACACTGCAAGACCGGTAATTGAAATCAGAGGAGGACTGGATTAGCTGTTCCACAATGTCACTTGATGAATTAATTCCAGTAATTAAAAAAGAGTTGTTTCAGGTACTAGAACAAACTATTACAAATAAACAAGATGTTGTCAAACTAGAAGCGGTTAGCACAACATTAAATTGGTACAAGGAAGCAGCCGAACAAAACATGGACTTTTCAAATCTATCAAATAAAATTGCAAATACTATAATTGATAACGTTGTAGAACCAATGGTTGAACCATTACTTGAAGACATACAGCTCAAAATAGAAAACGATCGTGCCGAGGTGCGTTTTAACACTAGCCCCTTCAAATCTGAGTTAAGGCCCTATGTTGAATTCGTTAAGAAAATCAACAATGCCGATGTTGCAAAAATAAAAATCAAGTTTCAAATAAATTCTGATTTGCAGATCAGAGATATACAAGTAAAACACGTTGAGAAAAATACAACTATAAATTTTGGTAATCTTGAAGGCTTCATCGGCATATCTATAATCAATATAAACACACCACTTGCTGATTATGAAGATTCCATATCATTAGGTAGCAAGGGCTTCTCATTTCCGTTACCATCGGTCAATCTATAATCAGACCTAATATTTTCAGAAGACTTTTACCAAGTAAACCTATGAATTTTAGCTCGTACAATGAAGTCCATTAATTATTCACTACTTGGAGATGAATCAGTTGCCAAAGAATTTGGAAAAAAAGGTACCACGACTGATATTACGATATATGATAAAAAAGAATCTGAATCTGTAAAGACATGGACTCTGCCTACGGGCTTTCCTGAAAAGATACAATCACTTCTTCAAGCAATAAACATGGGAGAATATGTCATCTTTTATGTAACAAAACTAGACAAATTCACAGGTGAACAAATTGTTGCACTTGACAGTCTTAAAAAAACCCAGGGAATATTGTGTCATTCCTATGATGTTGATAGAAACAAACTTCTTACCATGATAAAAGGAACTGTGGTAGAACAATACAAACTAGTAGAACCTGATGATCTAAAAAAAGAAATGGATTCAATGCAATCTGTATCAAAAGACGGTAAAACCAAAATTGCAATAGACCACTGTTTTGATGTCAAGGGAGTGGGAACTGTCATACTTGGAAAAGTAGTACAAGGAAAAGTAAAGACCTATGACAACCTCAAACTATTACCAAAAGGCGTTGATGTTTTGATAAAATCAATTCAAATGCATGATGATCCTGTAAATGAGGCAATATCACCTGCAAGAGTAGGACTTTCAGTTAAAGGAATCACACCAGATGATGTACAAAGAGGTGATATGCTTTGCGTGCCAGATTCAGTACAGGTGGCACAAGAAATAGCTTTGGACTATGCACAGAATCAATTTTTCAAAGACAAAATAGGAGAAAACCAGATGTTTCTAATAAACATCGGATTGCAAATAAGACCTGCAAAAATTGTTTCACTAAACCCAATGAAACTATCACTTGGCAAACCTGCCGTATTTGATAAAAATGACATCTGTGTTATACTAAAACCCGAGTCGCAAACTATACGAATAGTAGGTAGTGGTGCAATAATCTGATGGCAAACCCAGACTTAATTGCATTTGGAATGTGGTCTGCAATTACTGCCATCTTCATTGTAGTAATAAGCTTGGTTTATAGAAAATTTTCTAGGCGAAAACAAGATGAACCATCTTCACATTGAAAAAAAGGGACTACGCGGCCTTGCTATAGCAGAAAGTTTCAGAGAAGATGAAAAGATCTCTACACTTGCAGGTGTTGTTATGAGGCGAGATTTTATCATAGATGGCTTTGTGTTTGGTCAAACTACAATAGAAGGAAACGATGCTACTGATTCCATATTACAAATGCATCAAAAACTAAATCGTGATGATATCAGCTTTGTAATGATTTCTGGACTGATTATATCCATGTACAATATTGTGGATATAAAAAAAATCTGGGATAAGCTAAGGATTCCAGTAATAGGAGTCACATATGATGATTCAAAGGGAATTGAGACTGCCATAAAATACCACTTTCCTGATTCATATCAATCAAAAATAGAAGAATACCATAAGCTTGGAGAAAGAACAAAGATTAGACTTCACACAGGACATGATTTGTATATCAGAATAGAAGGCTGTACAGTACAAGAGACAAAAAGTCTCTTAGATGCATTTACATTGCAAGGCGCTATCCCAGAGCCACTTCGTGTTGCACACATGCTTGCAAGAACACAACTCCAACCATGATGATATGAAAAAACATAGATACGTGAATTATTTTCGCTCTTCTAACTTTACTACCCATTTGCTACCCGTTAATCTTGAAGAAGAAAATTCAATATGGCCTATCACTCTGTCACCCTTTCGAACCATAGCGTAATCGGTCTTCTCAACCTTTAGCATTACCTCTTTTGCCTTGTAACCTCCCTCTATTACTTTGATCTTGAACCGTTTGCTTGCTTTTATGACAAGACTTCTTGCCGCCTTGGTATCCCCAATCCATGAAAACATCTCAAAAGGGCCAAAGTTTTTTGTTTCAATTTCATACCCATAAAGCCTCGCCTCAAACTTCCAATCTAACTTTTTGGCTTCTTCATTCATCCATTGTACAGCTTGTTCTCCATACCCTTTCTCTACGCCAAAAGTCTCCGCATCTCCCATTTGCTATGTCTCCTCAAATATAGTACATGAATGTAACTTTTAATTCATAAAGAATGATTTAGAAGCCTTTTTCAACCAAGAGATCGTAATAATATGTAGTGACAGACGACCTATGTAGGAAATGTGGCGCAGACATGATAGGCAAATTATTTTGCACTGATTGCAAGGAGGCAACACAGAAAATCTGTACAAAATGTGATTATAAAACAGATGAACATATTCATGTGCACGGCTTGTACCAAAAAGCGTCTTTTGGTTTGCTTGCTGTTAGTTTTCAAGCAATTGATTTATTTCCGAGCATCTCGCTTGCCTGATGTTATCAAATGCTCTTGCCTAGAGATTTTGATTTGAATGTCGCTAGACTATAAACTTCAAGCTAGCGATGATTGATTGTGCAAGATTATTAGCCAGACTTTGATGTCATATAATGATGAAACGAACTTCGGCGGACATTCGCAAGGCAATTGAATCAAACTGGAAAGAATATCTCTCACGATATGCCAACCTGTTTTCTTCTAATTTTATAAGTGGTTCTAGCCCGCCATCTATTTTTGTGGGTTCATACGGTTATCCTAAAGTTTTGGTGGGTCCCATGGTACCTCCATTACATGGAGACACTACGATACTTGATCTGCCAGAACACTGGCTAGGAAAAAGTCTTGAAGAAATTGTAAACTATAGACTAAGTTTGGTAAGAGGAGTACAAAGTGTCCCAGTCTCCAATCCACAGGGAAAATACATTGAAAATCTGCAAGAAGTAGCCATGTCATCAAAACCAATAGATTCTGACATTGAATTTTTTAAAAACACAACTCCTGTTACATCTATTGACGGTGAGAATCCGCCATTTGGACCAATAGGCGAAATAAAGACAGCAAAATTTTCTAATTCTGCTTCAGACAAAGTCATACAAAGAATTTTTTACGACAAAGATGTGTTGGCACAAGACTCGGTTTTAGAGCTTTACAACAAAGGCATAGAGATAACCAGAATTCAAAAATGCTTTAGCATTGGAATGCTTGGCAAAAACAGAAGGCTTGTTCCTACAAGATGGAGCATAACTGCTACTGATGATATTGTATCAAAATCTTTAGTAGAACAGATAATAGAGTTTGATCTAATTGATAGCTGTAAAGTATTTTTCTACAATCACATTGGAAACTATTTTTCCGTTATTGTTTTCCCAAGTAGGTGGATGTTTGAGATGCAAGAAGCTTGGTATGATCAGCAAGGAAACATTGGATTTGGTTCTGACTTTGAAGATGCGAGAGGCCTTGATCATTATCCTGCTACAGCTGGCGCACACTTTGCGGCAAGACTTGGTGTTACAGAATATCTTTTTAAAAATAAGATACAGGCTGCAGCTATGGTGTTACGGGAAATAAGACCAGAATATGCTGTCCCGGTGGGCGTGTGGCAAGTACGTGAGGGAATAAGGATGGCAATGAAACAAAGTCCACAATTAGTATCAAGCTTTGAGGAAGGACTTGATCTTGCGTGCAAAGGTCTTAGCATAGACAAAAAAGAATGGCTTGCAAAAAGCAACCTGCAAAAAGCAAGAAGCCAAAAATCAATCTCAGACTATTTTTAGCTCCTACGTTTTTATTTACCACATATAGCTGGTTAGATGATGCAGGACAAAAGCACAATTTTTGCAATTTTGTTAATTGCAAGTCCAATCATATTTGCACTCGCTGTCTTTCCTGATTCTTTCAGCTTGAGTTGGAATCAAGGAAGAGGTGGATTTCTCTTTGCATTAGCATTTATTGTAGCGGAGCTTATTGGGGTAAAGATTGGCATATCAAAGAAAAGACTGCTTGCAGTAGTGCCTCTTGCAGCACTCACGATAGCATATCTTGTCAGTCTTGAATTTGGATTACGCGATTATATTGTTTCGATAGCTACAAACTACAATGTCCAGCTGATATTTTCCTGGACTTGGATGTGGGATTTTATCGTCTTGGCTGTCTTTCTTGTCGCCACTATGAGCATATTGTTTGGTAAAAAATGGGTAAGAATATGCCCAGCTGGACCAATATTCATAGCTGGCAGTGCCGTGATTTTATCACTTGACGCTTTCTTTCCATATGATACTCTAGGACCATTACAGTACGTAGTACCATATTTAGTAAAAACGAATGCGTGGCTGATAACTACTTTAGACCTCGGAATGGCAAGTGCGAGAGACAACATCATGCTTTTACAAGGTGATCATGGTCCGTTTGCTTTGCAGGTGTTCTGGCCCTCAGCTGGAGTGCACAGTGTTATAATTTACTCCCTTGTAATGATGGCTTTCTTGTTTAAGATGAATATTCCACCAAAGAGAAAAGCGATGTATTTCGTGTTGGGCATAGTAGGCACAATTAGCGTTAACATGATCAGGATATTTTCATTGTCAATTTTTGTGTTAAAGGTATCAACAAAGGTATCAGAGTTTGAAGAATTTCATTCAGTAGCAGGCGAAATAATGTTTCTACCTTGGCTTTTTATTTTCCTACTTATTGTAACATATGTAGAAACACGACGAATAAAAAAACTAGAACTTGCCAAAAAAGAACATGATCAAAATAAATAGAGAGATAACGCCCGGCTCATACGCTCTCAATGACATATTTGATGGATTAAAACAATCTACAATTCTCATGGAAATTTTTAAAACAAAAAAAGAACTTGATGATGTATTTTCAAAAACAAATGTCCACGTAGAAAAAAATGATCATTATATGTTTGTAAAAAATGACGATGCTTCAATAGTAATAGGGCTTGACCACCTACAAAAATCAGATTCAAAAATTCTATATCTTGATATAGTACATGAACTTGTACATGTGAAGCAACAACGATGTGGTCTTGATCTATATGACAAATCATATTCGTATGTTGACAGGCCAACTGAGATTGAAGCATATGAGATAGCTATTAGGGAAGCAAAACGCCTTGGAATGGACAACAAAGAAATTCTGGATTATCTCCATGTGGAATGGATAACTCCGGAAGAACACAAGAGATTGGCCTCTCGTATGGGAATTGCCACCTAGAAGTATCTAGTAATATTGTCTTGACCAGATACTTGTGATAGCTCTGAGACTTTGACTCCAATTCTGCGCACTGGCATTTTCTGATCCTCTAAAGATTCGCGAAGAAGCTGTAATGCAGTCTTTTTTAGCTCATCAAGGTTTGAAGTAGAATTTTTTAGCATTTTGGATCTGGTCTTGTTGGAAAGATCAGACTGAACAAACTGTATACCAACTGATTTGAAAAGTACATTGTCCTTTAGTATAGTGACATGTATATCTTCACACAACCTTTCAAGATCCTTTGCCAAAAAGTCATAGTCTTTTGAATCCTGTTTTAAAGTGGTTATTCTGCTGTATTGAGTTGCCTCTTGTCTTTGGGAAACTGGTTCGTCGTCTATGCCTCTTGCTGCATTGTAGATGTATGCTCCGGTCTTTCTTCCAAACATGCTGTTGAGAGAAAAGACATCTAGTTTTTTTAGATCCAAGATTGTTTCAAGCCCCATTTCCACAAATTTTTCTTCTGTCTTTTTTCCTATTCCAGGAATAGATCTTATTGGCAACGGATCCAGAAAAGTTTCTATCATGTCTGGTGGAACTATTGTCAAGCCATCAGGTTTTCTAAAATCTGACGCAATCTTTGACACAAGTTTGTTAATTGATATTCCTACGGTGCAAGAAAGTTTTGTAGAATTGCGTACGGCGTTTTTTAGCTGTTGGGCAAGATGGCCGGCATTTACAAAGCTACCCTCTGTTCTCTTTGAAACATCCAAATACGCTTCATCTTTTCCAACATATTCAAAAACGTCTGCGTGTTCCTTTATTGTATCCATAGCTTTTTGTGATATTTCAGAATAATAATCAAAATCAGTGGGCAAAAAGACTGCATCTGAGACTTCCTCAAGTCTTTTTTTTGCAAATTTTATTGGCATGCCTGACTTGACCCCGTATTTTCTTGCTACATAATTTGCAGTTGCTATTGCCCCACTGTCACCCCCACGATCTGAAAAAACACAAACTGCAACAGGTTTTGTCTTCAGCTCTGGATTACGCAGCTCTTCACACTGGGCATAAAAATAATCAAAATCAACATGAAATACAATTCTCTGTTCCATCCTATTCTAAAACTAGAAAATTACTTATTACATTATCGAATCCAATAATCTAAATATCTTCTGCGACTAAGCCAATTGTGGATTATCCAGTTACGGCAGAACCGGAAGGAGTCAAGATAAAACCAGAAAAGATGATAACTGACAAGCTTTACTACTGTGTATACAAAGACAAAGTCTTACTTTTTTACAAAGACGACCAAGATCTTCTGAATTGTTATGAAATTGAAGAAAAGGAACTTGTTGACTCAATAAAACAATCTTCCTCGCTGGATGTCATTGAAAACATACTGCAGAAATTTATAGAAAAAGAAAATCTTAACCATTAAATAAAACACGAATCGAGAGGGCTTTTGTGAGCCGTCCTACAAACGTCATTTTCATTGGCAAAAAACCAATTATGACTTATGTCAATGCAACTTTGACTCTATTATCAAATGAGCCAACGGTTACTGTCAAGGCTAGAGGAAGAAACATAACAATCGCAGTGGATGTCTCTCAAATGATAGTAAAGAGGATGAATGCAGTAGGTTATAGGGTAAGTAGTGTGAGAATATTTTCAGAGAGAATGACCTCGCTAGACGGAAAGGAAAGAAACGTTTCCGTAATGGAGATAGACGTTTCACGTACCTAACATGACAAGCACAGTTATCAAATGTGCAATAATAGGTCTTGCGGGGATTACATCAATAGTCGTTTTGTATAGTACTGGTCTTGTGGACAGCTGCTCGTTAAAACATGTTGGTGTTGTAAGTGATTTAAAAAAATATGAAGAAACATTGGATGCAGAGCTTTGTGAAGACCTTGTAAACAGAATAATTGAGCTTAATGACCAATGTGGAATTGAAATCGAAATTATTGATTGTGGTTAGCCTAGTGCCTCAAGGATGAACATAACTCCAAAGTATACTAAAATGCCGCTTATTGCAATCATAAATAGCACATAGTTTTTGCTTGAAAGTATCTTTTTACCC
>Ga0247727_10003917_pt1 | contig 32365 bp, 33 predicted proteins | sample WisWelCaveWW1625_FD_202498 | JGI IMG/M metagenome (GOLD analysis project Ga0247727, IMG submission 202498) | Biofilm microbial communities from Wishing Well Cave, Virginia, United States - WW16-25 | ecosystem: Environmental > Aquatic > Deep subsurface > Groundwater > Cave microbial mat | place...
ACGCCGGTTGCGCTGTGACTACGAACAACTTCTGACGACCAGTGAAACGATGATTCACGTGGCGATGATTCGGCTCATGTTGAAGCGGCTGCACCCGTAATCACACCTTTCAAAACACGCTCTTAGAAACTAACTGTGGAGTGTTGAGGGAATGCTCCCAGACACGGATCACTCGCCAGCCGACACGGCGCAAAGCGCGCGTCGTGATACGATCTCTCTCAATGTTCCTTAAAATTTTCCGCTGCCAATACAATTTATGGTCTTGCGGCTTTCGGCAATGCCATCGGCATCCATGCCAGAAGCAACCATCCACAAATAGCGCAATCCTTTCGTTGCGGAAAACAAAGTCCGGCTTTCCTCGCAACCTGTAATTTCTTCGCCAGCCGGTGATTCCGTGTGCATGAAAGATGGAAATAAGTTTGAGCTCCGTGTTCTGGTTTCCCTTCGACCGGATGCGCGCCATGATTTGAGATCGCTTTCTCTTGGAAAACACATCGGCCACTTTTCCCTCCGGCTCGGCTATGCTAGCAAACCCCTTGTGAATCGCAACGTCAGAAGATCAATGTCCCGTCGCCTTGGTGAGGCGGTCCATTTTCTAGTTGTGCCCGTGCCGGGGGATGCTAAAAGTCCCCCACTCATGAAACCTCAAGTTGCGTTACAGCTTTACACCGTCCGCGATCTAATCGCGAAGACCAACTATGCCGATATCGTCAAAGAGATTGCCGCGATGGGCTACGCCGGCGTCGAACCCGCGGGCTTTCCAGGCACAACTCCTCAAGCCGCGGCGAAACTGTTCCGCGACCTCGGCCTGATCGTCTGCGGCATCCACAGCCCGCCGCCCATCGGCGAGAAGAAGACGGAGGTGCTCGACACCGCCGCCGTGCTCGGCTGCCAACGACTGGTGACCGGCAAAGGCCCGGCCGACTTCAAAACCCGCGACCTCATCCACAAATCGTGCGAAGAATTCAATCGCGCGTCGCAAGCCGCCCGCGAGAACGGATTGACCCTGAGCATCCACAATCACTGGTGGGAATTCCAGAGCGTGGACGGTCGCCCGGTTTATGAGTGGCTGCTGGAGGACCTCGACAAGCAGGTGTTGTTCGAGATCGATGTGTACTGGGTCAAGACCGGCGGGTGCGACCCGGCCAAGGTCGTCAAGCAGCTCGCCGCGCGTTCCCCGCTCCAGCACATCAAAGACGGCCCCTGCCGGCAGGGCGAGCCAATGACCGCCGTCGGCGACGGCACGGTCGATTTCCCTGCCATCGCCAAGGTCAGCAAAGCCGAGTGGTGGATCGTCGAACTCGACGAGTGCGCGACCGAGATGATGGAGGCCGTCCGCAAGAGCTACCGGTATCTGACGACGAAAGGCTTCGTCCGTGGAAAAAAGAATTAGGGTCGGCGTCATCGGCTGCGGCGCGATCAGCGCGGCCTATTTCAAAGGGTGCGCGCCGTTCCCGATCCTCGACATCGTCGCCTGCGCCGACCTCGATGTCGAACGCGCGCGCGCCAAGGCGACCGAGTTTGGCGTGCCCCGCGCCTGTGCGGCGGACGAGTTGCTGGCCGACCCCGACATTCAGCTCGTTCTCAACCTGACCGTGCCCAAGGCGCACGCGGAGGTGAACCTCGCGGTCTTGCGCGCCGGCAAACATGCCTATTGCGAGAAGCCCTTCGCTGTCAGCCGCGAAGAAGGCAAGCCCGTGTTGGCATTGGCGAAGAAGAAGCGCCTCCGGGTGGGCTGCGCGCCCGACACGTTCCTGGGTGGCGGCATTCAAACCGCGCGCAAGCTGATCGACGACGGCGCGATTGGCCAACCCGTGGCCGCCACCGCGTTCATGATGACGCATGGACCCGAAGCGTGGCATCCGAACCCGGACTTCTACTACCAGCGCGGCGGCGGCCCGATGTTCGACATGGGACCGTACTACCTGACCGCACTCGTCAACCTGCTCGGCCCCGTCAAAGAAGTGACCGGCACGGCGCGCATCAGCTTCCCCAAACGCACCATCACCAACCCCGAGCGTCGTTTCGGCGAAAAGATCAACGTCGAAATCCCGACGCACGTGGTCGGCGTCCTCAACTTCGCCAGCGGCGCGGTCGGCACGATCATCACCAGCTTTGACGTTTGGGGTCATACCCTGCCACGCATTGAAGTCTACGGCGCGGACGGCTCGCTCAGCGTTCCCGACCCCAACCGGTTCGACGGCCCGGTTCGTCTGCTGCGAGCGGGCGCGAAGGAATGGACTGACGTTCCGCTCACGCATCGGGCCGAGGTGGGGCGCGGCATCGGCCTGGCCGACGTGGCGCATGGCATCGTCGGCCGCCGCCCGCACCGTGCTAGCGGCGAACTGGCGTTCCATGTGTTGGACATCATGCAGGCCATCCACGAAGCCTCGGATTCCGGCCGTCGCGTGAAGCTCAAATCCACCTGCGCGAAGCCCGCCGCTTTGCCGGTAGGGTTGGAACTGGGCGAGTTGGACCGCTGATTGGCGATGCGAATCGTGGGAGCGGCATTCCTGCCGCGACGAGGCGCGCCGGGTCGCGACAGGAATGTCGCTCCCACCAGAACAGGTCAGAGCAGCACGAGCACCACGGCTACCAACAGCAGCGACGCACCGATCAACCGGGAAGCCATCACGCGGCCTTCGATCTCGCTCTCTTCGCCCGCCAACGCACGTCCGCCCAACCACACCAGCACCACGCTCCACAACCCACGGGTGGTGTAGGCGATGTTCATCGCGGTGGCGTGACCGTACTTGCTCAGCGCAAAGATGAAGAGCAACCCTTGCAGCGCCATGCACAGCGCGCCCGCGAGCAACGCTTTCCACGTGCGCGCGTCCAATCCCAGCAGACCCTCCCGGAACAACGGAATCAGCGCGCCCGCCAACACGGCGTGCGCGCCGAACATCATCGGTATGAATCGTGGAAAATTGGCGGGCGTCACCCAGCCTTGCACGAGGAGATCACCTGTGGCGAACGTCGTCGCGCTCGCCAGCGACCACACCACCGTCCAACCTAGCGCCTGCCGGCCGCTCGACGCGAGTGGCCGCAACAACAACATCCCGAGCACCGACACCACCGCGCCCGCCCACCACGTGAGCGGGATGGTGTCGCCCAACACCACCACGGTCAGCAGCGCCACGATCACCACCTTCACGCCCACCAACGGCGTCGCCACCGACGCATCGCCGCGACTCAACGCGAGAAAGAGCAGCAGGTTGCCGGCAAGCGACATCGCGCCGAGCAGCACCGGCTGGTACAGCGGAAACGAGATGGCCGCGCCCGTCCCGGGCTTGATCAGGAGCAACGGCAGGAAGGCCAGCGCCGACACCCAGGCGTTTACCACGGTCATCCGCCACGGGCCGATCCCCGCGGTCATGGCTCGCTTGGAGAAAATCGCGCCCAGCGCGAAGATGAACCCGCTCGACAACGGGAGCAGCAGATGGGCGTGGCCGGTCATGCCCGGCGCCGGTGACCCGCCGACGCCTGAACCAGCGCGATCGCTTTGCGCATCGCTTTCGATTTGTTGACCGTCTCGTTGAACTCGTAGTCGGGTTGACTATCGGCCACGATCCCCCCGCCGGCCTGGACGTAGGCCACGCCGTTCTTGAGCAACGCCGTGCGCAACGTGATGCAACTGTCGAGATTGCCGTTGAAGCTGAAATACCCGACCGCTCCCGCGTACGGCCCGCGCTGTGAGGCTTCCAGTTCGCTGATGACCTGCATCGCGCGGATTTTCGGCGCGCCACTGACCGTGCCTGCCGGGAACGTCGCCCGCATCAGGTCGTACGCGTTGCGCTTTGATTGCAGCTTGCCGGTCACGTTCGACACGATGTGCATGACGTGCGAGTAACGCTCGACCACCATGAACTCGTTCACCGCCACGCTGCCGAAGTCGCAGACCCGGCCGATGTCGTTGCGCGCGAGGTCCACCAACATCAGGTGTTCGGCGCGCTCTTTCTCGTCGGCCAGCAATTCCTTTTCGAGGCGGTCGTCCTCGGCGGGCGTCTTCCCGCGCCACCGGGTGCCGGCAATCGGCCGAATCTCCACCTGACCGTCCTCGCAGCGCACGTGGACCTCCGGCGACGCGCCCACGAGTTGGAAATCACCGAGGTCGAGCAGAAACATGTACGGGGACGGATTGACCGACCGCAGCGCCCGGTAAATGTCGAGGGCCGACCGCCGCGTCCGCGCGGCAAACCGCTGGGCCAGCACCACCTGGATGATGTCGCCGGCCCGGATGTACTCGATTGCCTGTCGCACCATCTGCGCGTAGCGGGGCTTGGTCATGTTCGATTTGAACGGCAGCCCCGGCGGGTCACGCTGAAATTCGCGCACGGGCGTCGCGACCGGCCGGGCCAGTTGCCGGGCGATGTCCTCGATCTGCCGGCAGGCTTGCGCGTAGGCCCCGCCGGGATTGCTCCCGACGTGCGCATTGGCCACAATTTTGATCGTCTGGCTGAGCCGGTCGAAGATCAGGATCGTGTCGGTGATCATGAAACACAGTGTCGGCGTCCCCAGATCGTCGCGCTTCGAACGGGGCACGGTCGGTTCGATGTGATGGATGTATTCGTACCCGAGGAAGCCGACCGCGCCGCCCGTGAATCGTGGCAGCCCCGGCAAACTCACGGGCTTGTACTGCGCCATCGCCGCTTCCAATTCCCGAAGCGGATCCTCGTGGGAGCGCCCTTCCGGGCGCGACCGGATCACGCGACTGGGATTCGCCCCGAGAAACGAGTACCGCCCGATGCGCTCGCCGCCTTCGACCGACTCCAGCAGAAACGACGGCCCCGTCTTGCGCAGCTTCTGATAGGCGGACACCGGTGTCTCGGCGTCGGCGAGTAGCTCCCGGTACACCGGGATGAGATTCCCGCGCTTCGCCAGCTTCAGGAATTCGGATTTCGAGGGGGTGAACATCTATTTCTTGCGATAAACTTTCTCCGGGTCCACCAGCCGCGGTTCCGTTACTTTCAGTGCGTCGTCGGTGATTTGGCGGAAAAAGCACGACTTGTAGCCCTCGTGGCAGGCGGCGCCGGCTTGCTCGACCTCGATCAATAGCGCATCCTGGTCACAGTCCACCGCCACGCTTTTGACCTTCTGCGTGTGGCCGCTGGTCGCGCCCTTGTGCCATAATTCCTTGCGTGACCGGCTCCAGAAAACCGTTTCCTTGATCGCCAGCGTTTTTTGCAACGACTCCTTGTTCATCCACGCGATCATCAACACCCGACCTGTTCCCGCCTCCTGTACAATGGCCGGGATCAATCCGTTCGCGTCGTATTTCAGTTCATCCAACACTTTCATTTCGTTTCGTTCTCCAATTCCTTCTGCGTTCGCAACGTCTCCTTCAGAATCCGCAGCGTCGCCCTGTCTTTCGGACGGGCAGCAGCTTCCTTGGCGGCGATAACGTCTTCCAACGACGCCACCACGATTGCCTGTGCGCCAATCTTCATCCTGGCCGCTCGCGACCGAACCGATTCAAATCTCCGCCGGCTCGACAGCTCAAACACAAAATCCACTGAGAAATCCGGCGCCACCACCCGCATCATCCGGGACGTCGGATAGTACGGCTGCGTCAACATCCCTCCCAGTTCATCCGCCAACACCCGAAGTTTCTTCAGGTTCATCGGCGTGTGACGCACGAAAAAGTCAACGTCCTGCGTCATGACCGGGACCTTGTGCAACGCCGCGGCCGCATTTCCCACAAGAATCATCTCCAACTTGACCCGTCGGGCCTTCGCCAGAATCTGGGCCAAAACCTGTTCGCTAAAGGACATAGCGCCCATCCTTTTGCCGACGCATCAGGAAGTTATAGCGTCCGCCGTAGCGATGACGTAGGATGGACCACAGGATCAGATGCAAATCGTGCGGATCGATATCCGCCAGCCGGGGTTGTAACCTCCCCTGCCACATCCGAATCTCCTGAGCCAACTCCTGTGAATTCCTCACAGCCTTACGCATATACCCTTCTCTCTCAAAAACCGTTTCACGTTGGCGACGGTGTACTCTCCGAAATGGAAAATGCTCGCCGCGAGCACCGCGTCGGCCTTGCCGGTGGTGAGCACTTCGGCCAGGTGGTCGAGCTGGCCGGCCCCGCCGCTGGCGATCACCGGGATGTGTACCGCCTCGCTTACGGCGCGGGTCAACTCGACATCGTACCCCAGCTTCGTGCCGTCGGCATCCATACTCGTCAGCAAAATCTCCCCGGCTCCCAGCGATTCCACGCGTTGCGCCCATTTCACGGCGTCCCAGCCGGTCGGCTTTCGCCCGCCGTGCGTAAAGACTTCCCAACCCTTGCCGGCGCGCTTGGCGTCGATGGCGACGACGATGCACTGCGACCCAAACCGTTCCGCTCCCGCGCGCACCACGTCCGGGTTCTGAACCGCCGCCGTATTCAGGCTGGTTTTATCCGCGCCGGCCTTCAACATCGCGCGCATGTCCTCCACTGTCCGAATCCCACCCCCGACCGTCAACGGCATGAAACACTCACCCGCCGTACGCTCCACCACGTCGATCATTGTTGCCCGGTTCTCGTGGCTGGCGGTTATGTCGAGGAACACCAGTTCATCCGCGCCCTGCCGGTCGTACTCCTGGGCGCACTCCACAGGATCACCGGCGTCGCGCAGGTTCAGGAATTTCGTTCCCTTCACCACGCGACCGGCGTCCACATCCAGGCACGGAATGACCCGTTTCGCCAACATGCGGCGGCCAGAATACACCAAACCCGCCGCGTTTGTCATCCGCCGCTTGCTTTGTAGGTGCGATCTAATGTGTCGGTCAGGCACGCAAGAGAACCGTACCGCAGCCGTCCCCGGCTGCGAGTTCGGCCGGCGTCCCGCCGCCAGACCCGCCGCACCGGGACGGTGCGGGAACCCGCAGCCGGGGACGGCTGCGGTACAAGCACGTGCGTGACCGTCAGTTCGAATCGCACCCTTGCTTTGCCCCGCCGGATTTTCCTACAATCGGCGCGTGGCTGACACCGCGGCGCTGCATCAACTCCTGCAACAGCATTTCGGCTTTCGCGAGTTTCTCGAAGGCCAGGAACGCGTGATCCACACCGTGCTCGACGGACGCGACGTGCTGGTCATCATGCCGACCGGCGGCGGCAAATCGTTGTGCTACCAGCTTCCCGCGCTCACCCTCGACGGCATCACGGTGATCGTGTCGCCCCTGATCGCGTTGATGAAGGATCAAGTGGACGGCCTGATCGAAAAAGGCGTGCCGGCCACGTTCATCAACTCCTCACTCAACCCGGCCGAGATCGACGAACGCATCGGCGCGATGCAGCGCGGCAAGTACCGCCTCGTTTATATCGCCCCCGAACGCTTCAAAAGCCCGCGGTTCATCGAAGCCCTCGCACCGCTCTCGATCGCGCTGTTCGCCGTGGACGAAGCCCACTGCATTTCCCAATGGGGGCACGATTTCCGGCCTGACTACCTCCGTCTCAAATGGGCGCTGAAAGACCTCGGTCAACCGCCCGTCATCGCCCTCACCGCCACCGCCACGCCCGAGGTGCGCGACGACATCGTCGAACAACTCGCGCTCGGCAAATTCGGCCGGCAACCACCCGAAGTGTTCGTCGCCGGCTTTGCCCGGCACAATCTCACCCTCGCCGTCGCCAAGGTCGGTGGTAAAGCCGACAAGCTCAGCCGGCTCACCGAAACAATCCGCCAACACAAGACCGGCATCGTCTATTGCGCCACCCGCAAAAACGTCGAGAAAGTCGCCGCCGCACTGACCGCGGAGAAAATCCGCTGCGTCGCCTACCACGGCGCGATGACCCCCGAGCAACGCAAGAAGTCCCAGGACAAATTCATGGACGGCGACCTGGGCGTTGCCGTCGCCACCAACGCGTTCGGCATGGGGATCGACCGGCCCGATCTGCGGTTCGTGCTGCACTACGACATCCCCGGCAGCGTCGAAGCCTATTACCAGGAAGCCGGCCGCGCCGGTCGCGACGGCGAACCCGCCCGGTGCGAACTGCTGTTCAACTACGCCGACGTGCGGACCCAGGAATTTTTCATCGAGGGCGCCAATCCCACCCGCGCCGTCATCGCCGAGTTGCACGCCCTGCTGGGCCGGCTCTGCCGGCAGGGACCGGTCGAACTGCCGATCAGCGAGATCGCCGAGCAAGTCCGCAGCGCCGAGAATGACATGGCCGTCGGCAGCGCGCTGTATCTGCTGGAACGCGCCGGCTACATCCAGCGCGACTACCGGCAGGGCAGCCGAACCTATACGACGCGGTTGGTCGAACCGGCCAAACCGCTCGACAAGTTGGAGATCGATTTCGACAAGCTCAACGCCAAACGCGACCGCGATCTCGCCAAACTGGGCCGCATCATCGAGTACGCCGATCATCACGGCTGCCGGCACCGATTCATCCTCAGCTATTTCGGCGACAGTGAGGCGGGCGAGCAGTGCAGTGTGTGCGACAACTGCCTGACTCACGTCGGCGTCGCGCGACCGCCAACTGAAGAGGAAACGGTCAGCATCCAGAAAGCCCTTAGTTGCGTCGCCCGCGTGGATGGCCGGTATGGCCGGGCGCGCATCGTCCAGACACTGGTCGGCTCGCGGTCGAAGGAAGTCCTCGATGTCGGTCTGGACCGGCTCACGACCTACGGCCTGCTCAAAGAACTCGGCACCGACTACGTGTGGAGCTTGCTCAACCAGTTGATCCGAGCCGGCTGCGTCGCCGTCAGCAGCGGACAATACCCGACCTTGTCTCTGACCGAACTCGGCGGTGACGTGATGCGGCGCAAGAAAACCGTCCCGCTGATCCTGCCGGCTATGCCCGCGAAGAAGGCCACTGCCGCCAAAGGCAAGCGTGAGAAACTGCCGACCGTCGAAGCACCGTACGACGAGAAGCTGTTCGAGGCCCTCCGCAAGTGGCGGCGCGAAAAAGCGGATGCCGGCCGGATTCCCGCGTACCTGATTTATCCCGACGTGACGCTCAAGGAGCTGGCCCGGGAAAAGCCGGAGACTCACGATCAACTGCTGACGATCCGCGGCATCGGTCCGGCCAAGGCCCGACAGTTCGGGGCAGAAACAATCAAGGTGATTCATGAAACCCAATAAACTCACTCGCCAACAGATCGAATACCTCATCCAATTCGTCCACCCCGACAAAATCCTGTCGTGGTCCACCAATGTCGATGATCGAGTGTCGGCAACAATCTACGGCGTGACGGTTGGCGAATATCGCGCCGTCCGGCGGCGACTCGCCAACGAGGTCCGGGGGGTTGCGCAGGAGATGCTGCACGATGCCGGCTTCGCCCGCTGCGTGGACAAACTCCCGTTCCATCGGAAAGCCGTCGTCGTTGGCCTCGGCGACAGCATCACCGACGACGTACAGTCGTCGATTGAAATTCTGAAAGCCCTCCTGCTGCTCCGTCGCCCCAAGGACAAGATTCAGGTCGTGAATGCCGGCATCTCCGGAGACACCACGTCGAATATCATTACCCGGTTTCTTGAGGTGGTGAACCTGAAACCCAACTGGATCATCTGCATGGCGAGCACCAATGACGCTCGTCGGCACGGCCGGAAACCGACCAAGACCCTCGTCAGCCTCGGCGAGACGAAGCAGAACTTCGCCATGCTGCGGAACTATACCAGGACCCAAACCAAAGCCCGTTGGGTCTGGATGACCCCTTGCGCGGTCATCACGAAGAAGATTTCCAAACACTGGATTCTCGGCCCCGGTCAAATGATGTGGCGCAACGAAGATCTGTCCGCCATCGCCCGCGTCATCCGCCGCCAGCCCGAGCCGTTCGTGGATTTGCAGCGCGTGTTCGGACGCCCGGCCAACCCGGATCTGCTGATGGATGACGGACTGCACCCCAACCTTGCCGGCCAGAAGGCAATTGTGACGGCGCTGGTGGACCGGCTGACAAGGTAAGACAGGCATCTTGCCTGTCCCTCGGTGTTTCGGCTGGCGGAGACAGGCAAGATGCCTGTCCTACTTTAGATTCAGCAGAACCTTCCCGGCCTCGATTTTCACGGGATAGGTCTTCAGATCAATGCATGCCGGCGCGCCTTTGGCTTGGCCGGTGGTGAAATCGAACCGGCCGTTGTGCTTGGGACATTCGATGATGGTGTCCATCACGAACCCGCCGGCCAGATGGACCTTGGCATGCGTGCAGAGGCCGTCAGTGGCGTAATACTTGTCGTCAGCCGTGCGGAAAATGCAGAACGTGCGATCGCCGTGATCGAAGCGGATCACGTCGTCTTTCTCGATGTCGCCCGCGGCGCAGGCTTCGATCCAATACTCGCTCATGGTGTCGTCTCGCAGAATCCGTCGCCGGTGGGAGCGATTTTCAATCGCGACCGGTCGCGGTTACAAACCGCTCCCACGTACAAACTGCTCCCACATGCCCCATGATCATTTACGCCGGCTCCAGCACCGCCACCGGCTGCACATGACTCGGCAGTTCGCGCTTCACGAAATACGTCGGGTCTTTGACCTGTCGCCGCAAGGCGGGAATGATCTCCCGGTAGGCTTCCAGGATACTGCCGTACGGTTTCGGCATGTCGGCTTTGATTTCCTGATGCAGTTTGTCGAGGTTGTAGTAGGGCACCATCGGGAACATGTGATGTTCGACGTGGTAGTTCATCTCCCAGTAGAGGCACCGGTTGAGGGGATTCATGTAAACGGTCCGCGTATTCAGCCGATGATCGAGGACATCCTCCGCCAAGCCGGCATGCTGGGTCAGCCCGTACACAATCATCAGCCACTGCCCGTAGAACGACGGCAGCCCGACATACATCAACGGCAGCCAACTGCGGCTGACAATCGCCCAGGCGATCACGCCCGCATAAATCGCGATGTAAATGCGGGCGTTGCGAATCAGCTTGTGGCGCTCTGAATCGGGAATGTACGTCTCCTCGTCGGCCCGGAGTCGGCCCAGAAAACAATGCACCAACATGTTGCGAAACTCCTTCGGCCCATTCTTCAGATTGATAATCGACAGAAAGATGCCCTTGATATCCGGCGGACGCGGCGCAGCGATTTCGCGGTCGCGACCGACGATGATCGTGTCGGTATGATGCCGGGTATGGCTCCAGCGCCAGACCACCGATTCGCGGAACACCATGAACGACGCGATCTCGTACAGCACATCATTCATCCAGGTCGTCTTGAACGCCGTCCGATGCCCGCCCTCATGCCAGCGTGAATCAGAAGTCGCTCCGTAGATCGTGCCATACACGAGGAAACACGGCACCGCCCACCACGTGCCCCAGGTGAAATAACCGAGCACGCCCGACACGATCATCAACCCGAACCAAATGATCGTATCCCGAATCGCCGGCCCATCCCGGCGCTGCATCAACTCCTTCATCCGCTGACGCGGAATCCGGCAAGCATACCACTGCGCATTGGCCAACCCGCGCTCCTCCGCGCGTTTGTTCTCCGGCCCAATAATGCTGTAATCACGCTGGGCAAATTCAACAGCCATATAGAACTCCTTTCCGCGAACGTCGGCAGTTTATACCGCATTTCGAGTGATGAATCAACCTGCAAAAGCATGCCGCGCCGTAGTCAGACGAAGGCGGGTGGCCACGAAGAACACGAATGGCCTGAGGTGGCTCCCCTTTGCTGGACAGTTTTCTACCCCAACTAAGATGGTGTGACAAGGCTTGGTTTTGGTTTGTTCTCTTCTCTCTCATTACTTCTGCTGCTTTGCTTTTGTCTTTGTCTTTGCCTTTCGCGCGCGCGGGCGGGGGCGCTGGGGGGGAGAGCGCCCCCGCCCGCGCGCGCGGCGGGGTCAACCCAAGTATACCTCCGCGGGCGTCCGGTACGCCAACCCCTGATGCGGGCGCTCTTCGTTGTAGAACCGAACGTACCCGCCCAGTCCCCTCGCCAGTTCCGCTCCGTCCTGCGACTCGTGCAAATACACGTACTCGTACTTCACGCTCCGCCACAACCGCTCCACGAAGATGTTGTCAAACACACGACCCCGCCCGTCCCAACTCACCCGCACCCCGGCCGCCTCCAACTGCCCCACATACGCCGCGCTCGTGAACTGGACCCCTTGATCGCTGTTGTGAATCTCAGGCGACCCGTGCTGCACCAGAGCCGCCTCTAATGCCTCCTGGCAAAAGCGTGTCTCCAGTGTATTCGACAACCGCCACGCCAGCACGTACCGACTCGCCCAATCCAGCAACGCCACCAGGTACATCCAACCCCACGCCATCGCGATGTAGGTTATGTCCACCGCCCACACCTGATTCGGCCGCTCGATCTTCATCCCGCGCAATAAATACGGGTATTTCGTCGCCGTCACGCCCGCCGTACTCAGCCGCGGCTTCGGATAAATCGCCTCCAGTCCCATCGCCCGCATCAACCCCGCCACCCGCTTGCGCCCGATCGCGTGACCCTGCCGCCGCAACGCCCACGTCAACCGCCGACTCCCGTAAAACGGCCAGCGTGTGTATGCCCGATCCAACGCCCGACGCCACCGCAACTCTTCCGCGCTCACGGGCACCGATTCATAGTAGTAACTGCTGCGCGCCAACCCCACCAGCTCACACTGCCGGGTCACGCTCAACTCGGGATGCGCGGTGTCGATCAGGGTGCGCACGGCTTCAAGCGGAAGGCTGGAGTTTTTTTTGAAGCCACGCCAACTCCATCTCCAAGCGCCCGATCTTGGCGAACAACTCGGCGGCCAACGACTCCTGGGCGGCGGCGGCATGATCGGTCGGTTGCGCGAACGCCACCGGGGCGGCGTCCACCAACTGGCGTTTCCAGACTCCGACCTGAGTAGGATGGATGCGATAGGCGGCGGCGATCTGCGCGACCGTCAAACGTTCTTTGAGGGCCTCCAAAGCCACCTTGGCTTTGAAACTGGCCGGATGTTGCTTACGGATTCTGTATTTCATGGCTCACTCTTTCTGGACCTGCTTTTACCATCTTAACAGGGTGCCCAGAAAAACGGGACCACTACAGCCACGAATATGGAGTGCGGCGGCTCGACGCCGCTTTGTAGCCGCTCGGCGCAGGCCTTTTGACTGCAGATGACTGACAGCAAGAAACCTCACGCAAAGGCGCGAAGACGCATGAAGGTAGGTCCGACTCGCGGAGCCGCCCGCTCATTCAGACCAAGTTCGGCCCGCTTAAGCGGGCCGCGCTGACGTGCCTATCATGGCTTTACCGAGACGGAAGTCAGACAAAGGCGGGGGTATAGTGCAAAGAGTGTATCACAGGTGGAGAGTGGCACTGCCGCCCAACTCTTGTGGCATCCAAGCAGTTCGCAACGTTACTGAAACGTCAAATTGAAATTCGGTCATGTTCGCCAGAAGGTGCGCGAGTGATTCAAAGCTGTTTTGATGAGGGTTTTCTTGGTTGGTGTTCTTCTCAAGAACCCAATATCCATCTTGACCCTTCTGAATGCTATCTACCAATAGCTCCGATACGGAATGGAGGTATCGTAGCACCAATTCCGCCCGATTCTGAGAGTTGGAAGTTGAATTCGAAGCCAAAAACCGACTATGACCCAAATCTCCAACAAGCGTCAGTTCCTTCTCTGAATCATCGCGAGTTAAACCAAGTGTCGAACACATCGAATCAATCCGTGGCTTAATCTGGTCATAGCAGTCAGTGTAAAGCCGAAACCGAGCAAACCCCCCATAGTATGAACACCAATACAAGTCCTTCTGATTTCTCATGAGAGGGGCAACAAACTCACCCACAAAACTCATCCAACGAAACTCAGTCCGATCAAATGGTTTCGCGTTCGGAAAATGCAGAATGTGCGAGTAGTAGTTCATGTTACCTTCGCGGAAGTGGTGGATCAGGTGGCTTGGGAACATCGGGCAGGAGGTAGCCGCGATGCATCACGGTTGCTGACACTTTGGTGTATTTGGAATCGAAACGCATGAAGTCTGGCTGAGGCAGGAGTTGGAACTTTAGCAATTCATTTGAATACAGGTAGCCCACAACAACCAGTAATCCTGCCACCGCTGAGATCGTGTTCTCCAGGTTTGCGGCTTTGTAGTGCTTGTCGCGCTCATGTTTCACATCGTTGTACGCTCTCCACCAGTCCGGATTGGCGCCTTTCCTCCAATCCTGCCAAGGGCAGATAGAGATCTCATAACGAGGCAGGATGACTTCGACTGAAGGCATGTTGGGGTATTTCTTCAAGATCGTGGTGCGATATGAATTTATCCCGTCCAATTTCACGGACGGATCAATCTGCCGGCACAACAACTTCGCTACCACATCAACTTCAGAACCTGCCGCCAAGTATAGCCGCGAGAATTCCGTCGAATAGGTTGAATAGTTGTCAGTGGATACTTCAACATACCTTGCGGCCTGTTCCAGGTCGGTGCAGAGAGCAACGAAATACTGCCAGTGCGGATGTTTCATGTGCGTCCTAGGCGCAGGCGGGAAATGATGTCGATCAATATGGTTTCGAAGGGCGTCGACCTCCTCAGTGTCGGCAGTCTAGCCAACGCAGTTCCGGGGGACAAGCGCGGACTGGAAGCTGTTGGTAAAGGGAGCCGGTGAAACGTGCGCTGTCTCCAGCGCATCCTGGCGTAGTTCCAGATCCTCGGCTGGGGACAGCCGACGCTAACACCGAGGCGGTTCGTGTCAATTTCGTGCGTTTCGTCGCGCCGCGAGCGGGTCAGGCGCGTTTCCGCTGTTGGATGGCCATCAGAGATCGCAGGGCTTGGTTGACGGATTCCGAATTGGGGAACCGTTCCGGACCACGCCCTACCGGCCGTACCTGCGCGGGGGCTTTTCTCGGACAATGGAAGCGGTCGGTGGTGAAGAGCCTGAAACGATTTCAATGCGCGCGGAATAGCCGAGCCGGTCGAGAAATTCCTCACAATCCTCCCAAGTCAGACCAAAGGCGCGCACGTCCGCCAGTCCGAGGCGCGCCACCACCTCGCGAATCGACGGCGCATCTTTCGCAGGGAAATCGGCTTCCATCAGGGCGCGTTCGGCCCAATCGACGAGGCCGGCCAGCGAGAGCCGATGATGAAGATAGGCCCCGATTTTCTCGGCAACTTTTTTACGAGTGATGGTCATGGTGCGGCTGAAACCTTTCGATGTCCCGTATCGACGGGATACTTTTCATGAATTTCGACCAATTGTCCACTGCCGTCGTATATCTCCTGCCAGAACCTGATCGTCTGCTCACGAGCATTGACTTCCTTTAGGTAGCGCGCCTGCCAGCCTTGCCTGCCGGTCACCTCGAGCCAGTATCGTCTCCCGCCGCCCGGCAACTCCTCCCAGTTGGCGAACTTCCGTTCGTACTGTTGCCGCGTGCTCATCCGCAGCGCGCATCATAGCTCGCCAGTCAACCTCAGGTCGAAAAACCACCATCCGCAATGAAAGCTGAAGAATGAGGGAGAAACGATGAAGGATGAGCGAGGACGGCGGATCGAGCCAGTCGGCAAAGAAAGGGTCAGCCTTGGTCAAGGGCTACGGCTGACCTATGGCACGGTTTTCCAGGCAACGTCGCTCCATGCGCCTTTGTTGCGGGCGCCGACGGCGCAGACGCGGACCCAGACCTTCTGGCCTGAAACCAGATCGTGGTTGAGCGCGCAGTTGGTCCGCGTGCTCGTGCCGTTGCATTCGCGCCGATTCGCATCCATTCGCGGTTGAACTCCCCGAATACCGTCCTTCGTTCTCTCCGTTACCTTCTGTTCAAATCTTCACAGCCGCGGAGTTGGACAGGCAAGATGCCTATCCTACTTTGCCCTCCGGCAAAGAACTAGACCACGGATTACACTGATGACGCGGATATTCTGTCCCCCCTCTGGCCTTGGTCATCCGTGCGATCCGTGCCATCCGCGGTTCGATTCCGCCAGCTCCGGCTTTGTTCTCTCCGTTACCTTCTGTTCAATTCCTACGGTTCGAGGAGTTGGACAGGCAGGATGCCTATCCTACTTTGCCCCTCAATCTGTGGGCATAACACGGCTTTGCGAGCTTTGCGGTTAGATTACTTCCGCTTCTTCAGGCCGGCGTGGGTGCGGAGCCGCAGGGCGTTGAGGCGGATGAAACCCGTCGCGTCCGTCTGATCGTACGCGCCTTTGTCGGCTTCCATGGTGGCGACGTAGAGGTTGTAGAGCGAGACCGGGCTCTTCCGGCCGGCGGTGATGACGTTGCCTTTGTAGAGTTTGAGGCGGACGGTGCCGGTGACGTTCTTCTGGCTCTCGGTCACGAACGCCTGCAAGGCCTCGCGTTCGGGGCTGAACCAGAATCCGTAGTACACCAACTCGGCATATCGCGGGATCAACGAATCGCGCAGATGCATGACCTCGCGGTCCATCGTCAACGTCTCCATCTGCCGGTGGGCGAAATGCAGGATCGTGCCGCCGGGCGTTTCGTACACGCCCCGCGATTTCATGCCGACGAATCGGTTCTCGACGAGATCGACCCGGCCGATGCCGTGTTTGCCCCCGAGCTTGTTCAACGTGCGCATGACGTTGCCAGCAGTGAGTTTCCTGCCGTTGACGGCGACGCAGTCGCCCCGCTCGAAATCGAGTTCGACGTACTCCGCTTTATCCGGCGCGTCCTCGGGGGCGACGCTGAGCTTGAACATGTCTTTCGGCGGTTCGGCCCACGGATCTTCGAGGATGCCGGATTCGAACGAGATGTGCAGAAGATTACGATCCATCGAGTACGGTTTTTTCGCGGACGCTTCGACTTTGATCCCCTTCTCCTGGCAATACGCCAACATCTCGGCGCGGCCTTTGAATCGGTTGTGATACTCCGGCAGCCGCCAAGGGGCGATGATCTTGAGATCGGGCGCGAGCGCGGCATAGGTCAGCTCGAACCGGCATTGATCGTTGCCCTTGCCGGTCGCACCGTGGGCGACGGTATCGGCCTTCTCCTTCCGGGCGATGTCCACCTGCGCTTTGGCGATGAGGGGTCGGGCGATACTCGTGCCGAGGTAGTACTGGTTCTCATAGATTGCCCCGGCCTGAACCATCGGAAAAATGAAATCGCGGGCGAACTCCTCGACGAGATCGAGCGCAAAAAACTTGCTCGCCCCCGTCGCCAACGCCTTTTTGTCCAACCCCGCGAGTTCTTCCTCCTGCCCAATGTCCGCGCAGTAGGCGATCACCTCGCATTTGTAGGTCGCTTTCAGCCAGTGCAGAATGACCGAGGTATCAAGCCCGCCCGAGTAAGCCACAACGATTTTCATAGCGTGCGCGTTTGTACGGTCACGACCAGCAAAAATCACGAACAATCTCAGCGGTCGCGTCGGCGCAGAACGTAGAAGCTGCCGATCTGCTTCTCGACGACGTACAACTGCTGGATGATCGGAATCGTGTCGCGCCGCATGCAATAGCGATCGAGCACGATGCAGGTGACTCCCGGGGCGGTGATGTTCGCCACCAGTTCGTCACCGCTCTTCATGTCCGTGATCACGACAGGATTGATCCAGCGGCGGTACATCGACTCGCTGTCCCGGTAGAGATAATAACCGAAATCCTTCCGGCAAATCGGAACATCGTCAGGGCGAAGGGTCTGGCGGAGATAGTCGGCGGTTTCCGCGAAGCCGCTCTCGCCATAGTTGTTCCAGCTAATCGACGTCACGTACGGGGAAAGCTGTTTGAGATTGACGCTGAGATTCGCGCCGAGGATGGCGATCGCCAACGCGCCGGTGCCGGCGCGCAACCATGGCCAACTCCGGTTGGCGAGTTTCACGACGGCGAACAGCGCGATGAATGCGACCGCGTAAAATCCCCAGAGCGTGGTGTCGCCCAGTCCCTTCAAGCCGCCGTTGAACAACTTGAAGACCGGATCATCGAGCACCGCCACCTGCGCGGCGCCCATCGCCAACGCCAGTAAGCCGCCGGCGATCCATCGCGGGGCCGGTAGATCCTTGAACGTCTCGAAAACGAGCGCCCCGAACATGATCACCAACACCGCAACCCCCGGATACTCGTATTTCAAAAACCACCCGCTCGGCCGATAAACGTGCGTCACGCCGAAGATCACGAGGCAAAAGAGCCACAGCAGGTCGAGAGGTCGGACCGTGTGCGCGCGCAGGAATTCCCGAACCCGCCAGGCAGACAGGCCGAGAAATGCCACGAGGTAGTACGGCGAGACCCAGACCATCGTGACGAACACGCTGAACCACACGGTGAACCAGGCATTGAGCCAGCCGGACTGCTTGGCCATGGTGGTCAGCAATCCCTCACCGATGGCGAGTTTGCCGAGGATCGTGAACCGAATGAAGTACATGACCGGCAGGCCGGTCATTTTGCAGAACATCCACCAGGTGACCCAGAACAATGCCGTCCCAACCAAGAGCGACGCGACCACGCCGAACGCCTCCCGCCACCGCCGCTGCAAGACCACGTAACCAAACGCCGGCAGGGCCACGTAAAGCCCGGCAAACTCCTTTGCCCAAAACGTGAGGGCGATGATCACGCAAAGCCAGGCATACTTCGGCGCCCACGCTGTCGGCCGCTGCTCCAGCCGCAGGAACTCATGCAGGTACAACACCGAGGCGAACGTCACCACCGTGTTGTCCACATCGAGCATCAACCCTTCCTGGATCAGCAGTGGATTGATCAGATAAAACAGGGCCGCCAGGCCAAAGGCGTGACGAGCCTGGTCCGGGGGAAAGAGGTGTCGAAAAATACCGCGCACTAACCACAACGTGCCCAAGAAACAGAGCACGCCGGGCAATCGCATCACCCAATCGGCCGCGCCGAACAATTTTACACCCAGAGCCGTCAGGTAAACGTGCAGGGGCGCATGCCATAGTCCGTACTTGTATTCGGGACGCGGCGCTTCCTGTTTCTGCCACATGTCCTTGGCCGGCCAGTAACGGTCCGGGTTATCGCCCATGTAGTAGATGGGTTTGCCGGTGCGGGCGGTGGCCAGAATCGCGCTGCCGATTTCCGCTTCGTCCGTCGTCAGCGGCTTGTTGATGGAGAAGAAACAAAACAGCGCGTACAACGCCAGTCCGACCGGTAAGAACCAGCCCACGCGGGAGAAAGGTGCCGGCTCGCTCTTCATCCGGCGGCGAAACGCAATTTCAGAATTAGACCGATCATGCGCAGGCCGGTCTTGAACGCACCCTTGAGCGTCCCGGTGATCTTCGACTCGCCGACCCGACCCCGGTAGTTCACTGGAATCTCGATGACGCGCAGCCCGGCTTGCAGGGCGCGGATAACCATTTCGGGCAGGAAGTGCGAGCCCGTCACGGTCAGCCGATCCGCAATCTGCTGCATCCCTTCCCGGCGGATGAGTCGCAGCGTGCAGCCGCAGTCGGACAAGGACGGCCCGCTGAACAGGAACTCGACCAGCTTGGCCACGACGATGTTGCCAAGGCGCAAGAACCACCCCATGTTGGCCTGCTGCCAGATCAACTCGCGCGTCGTCCGCGTGCCGCACACCATGTCGAAGTCATCGGTGTAGGCAAGCAGCTTGATGACGTCTCGGCCGATGAACGTACCGTCCGGCTCGGCCAAAATGATGAACTCCCCTTTGGCCTCGCGCAGCCCGCGCCGCAGCGCGGCGCCGTAGCCCTGGGTGGTTTCATCGACCACGCGCGCGCCGGCGGTCAGGGCGCGTTCCCGGGTGCGGTCGCGCGAGTTGTTGTTGATCACCAACACCTCATCCACCACGCTCACCCCGGCAAAATCCTTCACGGCCGTGGCGATGTTATCCTCTTCGTTGTACGCCGGGAACACGATGCTGACTGTCTTGCCGTTCCACATGCTTGCGCTAACTCCCCGGTTTCCGCGCGATGACGAGCATCTGTCCGGCCCGTGGTCGCCACGGACTGTGGAGATACAGTCGCACCAGCAACGGATGTACCGGCAGGCCACTCTTCATGGAAAATGGCAGGAAGCGCGGCAGAACCTTGCTCACCTCGAAACCCGAGGCGACCAGCAAGTCCGGTAGCGATTGATCGGTGAACATGCCCACGTGGGTGAAGTCATCAAAATACTCGCGGTACGCGTACCGGAAATTTGGCTGGATGACAATCAGTTTGCCGCCCGGCTTGAGCACCCGGCGGGTCTCGCGCAACGTGACCAACAGGGCGTCCCGTTCCAGGTGCTCGAACAGGTTGCTGGCGAACACCACATCGAAGGTGGCATCGGCGGCGAAACGCAGCTCGGCCGACGAGCCAACGTGCGTTTCGACTCCCGGTGCCGCGGCAGTGCGGACTGTCTCGGAGATGTCCACGGCGCACTTGTGGCGGGCATTGATGGAATTGATGAAGTCGCAATAGCCGGCCCCAAGTTCCAGGACCGCCGCGTCGGGTGGCACCTCGTCTTCCAGCCAACGGCAGACCTCGCGCCAGACGACACCGCGTCGAGCGTCGTACTGAAACCGAGTGTGGTAATAGGTCGCCCAGTCAGTCATGATCGAGCGCGAGAACCTCGCGGTCTGACAAGACGCGATCCCACAACCGGATATCGTCGATCAATCCCTTGAACCCGTCCAGCAACGGCTCGGGATACCGGCATCCGATGTAGAGCGGTTGGCCGGATCGACGCAAGGACTCGTAGGGACCGGTTTTCGCCGCCTGGAGTTCGCCATCCACGTACAACTTGATGGCTCCTTTGCCGAAGGTCGCGGCAACGTGATGCCACGCATCCTTCGAGATGGGCTGGTCGCTCTCCACGGTGGCGGGTTGATTGTTGGCGTTCGCGTACTGCCAAGCCAATCCTCCCGCGCGGGAAATCCCGAACGAGAAATCTGAGAACAAATGGCTGTGCGTCGCCCCCTTCGACACCAAGTGGGGAAAATTCAGCGTCTTCGTCTGGATCGCGGGCGCGATTTTGATCCACAGCGCCATTGACACCTCATCCTGGATCTTCTCGATGAAATCCGCGTTCGCCACCTCGATGTAGTCCGTGCTTCCGTCAAACCGGCACACCCAGCCACGCCCTCCTGATTGCACAATTTCCGCTCCATGAACTGCGCCGTCGTGACGATGTGGTCCCTGATCAGCCACCACGTCACCATCTTCCTGGTCGAAGCCGTACCGCAGAATCAGTCCGCGTTCCACACTCCGCTCCCCGCCAGCCGCCTGGATGCGTGCGATCACTTGCAGGGGAATCGTAACCGCCCCAAATACCGTCGCCAGCTCGAGTTTCCGCAACGGCAGTTGCCCGCGAATGCGATCGCCATTCCGTAACACCACCGACGCGGTCAGGTTGGTGTCATCGATGTCCAAGTATTCAAGCTGGGCCATGGGAATCTTCAAATCGCCAAGCGTCTCGGTGCGAACCGGCAACTCCCGCGTGGCGGTGTTGCCCACCAACCGTGAGCCATCCTTCAAGGCCACCACCAACCTCGTCGGAGAGGCGTTCGGCTGATCGGCGGCCCGCAAATCGTTCGAACCGACGCCCCAGAGCAACAAGCCGACGGCCAACCGAACACGGTAACGAGCCGGTGTCATGGCGTGGTCTTCGACTGCCAGCTTACCGGCAAGTTCTTCTCAATGTCCAGCGCGCCGAAATTCTTGCTCTGGCGCACGCCGGTTTGCTTGACCCACGCCGCCATCCGGACCACGCCCGCTTCCAACGAATACCGCGGCGTGTAGCCAAAGACGCGCGCGGTTTTCTCGTGCGTCGCGTATGCGTGTTTGACCTCTGATCGGGCCGGCAGGTAGTGGGGACGAAACTCCACACCCATCGCCCGGCTGACCGTGCGCCCCAGCTCGTTGACCGAGTACGCCTGGTCGGCGCCGACGTTGAACACCTGATTGCAGGCCGCCGGCACACCGACGCTGTCGGCGATCACCGGGGCGACGTCGCCGATGTAACTGAACGCGCGCGACTGCTCGCCGTCGCCGAAAATTGGCAGCGGTTTGCCCTGGAGAATGTTGTTCATGAAAATGCCGACGACGTTGCGGTAGCGATCGCCGATATTTTGCCGTTCGCCATAGACGTTGTGCGGGCGGAAAATCACGTAGTTCAGGCCGAACAACTCATGCGCGGCGCGCAGGTCAAGCTCCACCGCATACTTGGCGATGCCGTACGGGTCCTCCGGCTGTGGCGTGAGGTCTTCGGTCATCGGCAACTGGTTCGGTCCATAGACGGCGATCGAGGAGGTGAACACGAAACATTTCACGTCGTGGTTCACCGCGACGTTGACGAGGTTGACGCTGCCAATGAGGTTGTTCTCGTAGTTGAACCGTCGGATGAAATGGCTCAGTCCCTCGGCCGCGTACGCCGCCAGATGAAAGATGTACGCGAACCGGTGCTGCCGGCAGAGTTGTTGCAGCAGCTTCACATCGGTCACACTGCCGCTGACGAACTGCGCTTTTGGGTTGACGTTGTCGGCAAACCCGCCGGACAGGTCGTCCAGCGCCACGACGCGGTGCCCGCGCGCCAGCAACTCGTCCACGACGTGCGCGCCCATGAATCCCGCCGCGCCGGTCACCAAACTCGCCGCCTCTGCCATGGCGGGTGATATTGCGGAGCCGTGTGGCATTGGGCAACACGAATCTTTTTGACGCCTTGTTTCGTTCTGCGCTATACCGGCGGCGCATGAAGGTCGTCATCCGTGCGGCGGAATTGGCAGCGTCCTCATGCCGCTGCTCGCCACCGACCAACTCGACGAGGCCTTGCGATGGAACTGAACATGCGCTGCCGGTCGTGTGACGGCCAACGCCTCGGACTGATCCTGTCCCTCGGCCGGATGCCGTTGGCCAACTCCTATCTGACCTCCGAGCAGCTGAGCCGTCCCGAGCGACTGTATCCGCTCGATTTCGTTCTTTGTCCCGATTGCACGCTCGTGCAGATCACCGAGACCGTACCGCCCGAAATCCTGTTTCGCGAGCACCTCCACTTCTCATCGGACTCCGACGCCCGGCGCACGCACGCACCGACCGCCGCCGACAACGTGCTGGCTCATGTTGCCGACCTGAATGGCTTCGTGCGCGGCGTGGCGTTGCGGCTCATGGACGAAGGCGTGGTGCAATTCGAAGTCCCCTACGTCAAAGACCTGATTGATCACGTCGAGTTCGACACCATCCACCACGAGCACCTGTGCTACTTTTCGCTGACGGCGCTTGACCGGCTCTCCCATCGCCACGGCCTGCGCCTCCTCGATGTTGAACGCCTGCCCATCCACGGCGGCTCGTTGCGCGTCCAGTTTGTGCGGGCGGCTTCCCATCAGCGCACGCGTGAATCCGTGCCCACCCTCTTGCGCGAGGAAACCGCCTGGGGCGTGGGCCGTCAGGAGTTTTACGACAGCTTCGCCCGGCGCGTCGAACAACTGCGCGCCCGGCTCTGTCTGCTCCTCACCGACCTGCGTCGAAAGGGCAAACGCATCGCGGCCTACGGCGCAGCGGCCAAAGGCAGCACCCTGCTCAACTTTTGCAGCCTCAGCCGCAACACGATCGAGTTCGTCGTGGACCGCAATCCGCACAAACAGGGCCGCTACATGCCGGGCGTGCGCATCCCGATCCTCGCCCCCGACCAACTCCTCGCCCAAATGCCCGACTACACGCTCTTGCTCACCTGGAATTTCGGCGACGAAATCCTCGCGCAACAAGCCGCCTACCGGCAGCGCGGCGGCAAGTTCATCACGCCCGTCCCCGAACCGACGATCGCGTAGCCCGAATCGTAAGCCCGACTCCGATCAACAACGTCAACCCGCTCACCACACCCGCCACCGCATACGCGCGCGGCGGTTGATACCGCAGCACGATGCTGTGTTGCCCGGCCGGTAGCGACAGGCCCATCAGTCCACAACTCACCCGCAACACCTCGGCCGGTTTCCCGTCCACGGTCGCCCTCCAAAACGGGTAGTAGCTCTCCGCGATCACCAGCGTGCAGGGCGCGAGCGCCGTCAGTTCGATCCGCAGCCGCCCGGCATGCTCGCGCTGCAACTTGACGCTCTGCAACTCCACCGGCTCGCTCGGTGTGACCGGCAACAGCGGCGGCGAATCCTCCCGCCATTCATACAGGTTCGGCAACCCACCCCAACGCCGCACCTCCGCCGGCGGCGCGTACACCCGTTCGTACTGGGGTGCAGTCTGCGGCCCCGCCAGATGCACCATCGGCCAGCCCTTGCCTGACAGCGCCAACGCCAGGCGTGGTGATTGGCGGACATCGCCCAGGAAACCGCAGGCGCGCAGGTACGCCGTCAGGTAGGGCCGGGCGTGATCGTTGCGCAGCACGACGAAATCTTCGTTCTCGATCACCACCGTCGGGAAGTGCGGACGCAAGCCCGTCAGCGTTTGCGCGTTCGCGCTGGGATCGGTCTTGTCGAAGATGATGTAGCGTGCGCCGATCAGTTGCCAAAGTTCCGGGCCTGCCTGCTGGTTCAACAGCCCCATCCCCAGCGGACACATCCAATTGTAGAAGGCCTCAGAGACCTGCGGTTTGCCGCTCCACATCGGGCCGAGCAAATGAAAGTACCGGCCCGTGATCGGGTACGCCTTCACGGGGTCGGGATCAGCGGCCAGCGCTTCGTACGTCGCGCGCAGGTTCTGCAACGTGCGGGCCGGTACGCCGTTGGTCTTCATCGGATTCTGGTACGGCCAGTAATCCACCAGCAACAACACGCCCAGCCCGGCGATGACCCCGGCCGGCTTCGCCGCGCGCAGCACGTCCGTCACAAAAAACCCGGCCAGCAGCGCCCCGAAGAACACCGCCGGCAGATCGTAAAACACAAACGGTGCGCGGACCTCCTTGAAGAACGGCACGATCGCCAACAACCGGAACGCCGGCAGAAACAAAAATACCAGCAGCGCGGCGCCGGCGACGACGCGCTTGCGGGTGGTCGTTAGCTTCCGACGGAACAACAGCGCCAGAAACGCCGCCACGGCCAGCACCGCCAGCCAGACCGCGTTGCGCGCCGAGCCGGGCACGCCTTCCAGAGTCATCACCGCCCGCCACGTCTGCCAGTTGGCCCCGCCGACGTTGCTCAACCCGCTGCCGAGCATCACCGTCAACAGCAACATCCCCACGAAAAACCAAAACAACCACCGGTTCACCCGGTCATGATTGAACAACGCGGTCACCGCAATCACCGCCAGCAACACGAGCCCCGCATATTTCTCCGGCGCGTCCATCTGGAGGCCGGCGACGCGCTGCACCTGCTCCAACTCCGCCTGGCTGCGCACGCCGCCGCGCGCCTGCACGACGCCGACCGCGCCGTCCACCGCCTGCCGGGTGATTGCGCCGTTGCGGTCCACCAATCCGAGCAAACTCTTGAACGCGTAGTTGCGCTGCCAACCCTCGATCGGGTCGCCATAGAACAATTTCACATGCTTGGACTCCACCAAACCCGTCACCAGGAAGAACGCACCGAGACCCAAGCTGAAGATGACAATCCAAAGTAGGACAGGCATCCTGCCTGTCCATTCCCGCTGCTGGGACAGGCGGGACGCCTGTCCTACTTTGAACACCAAATATCCCGCCAGAAACGTGTACTGGATGAGGGCCTGCTTGTTATCCATGCCGAGCATGCCCACCGCGCCCACGCTGCACCAAAACGCGTCGCTCACCTTGCCGGTGTCCAACGCCCGCGCGAACAACCACCACGTCAGCGGGATGAACGGCAGAAACATGATGATCGTCATGTGCTCCGCCCCAGCGGAACGAATGATCTGCTCAGGGTGAAACAGGAACGCCAGCGCCGCCAGCGCCGCGCCCCACTCGTTGCGCAGAAAATGCCGGGCACAGAAATACATCGCCACCGCGCCGCCGAAAATGGCGAGCAGCGCGCAGAGCTTGCCGGCCACCGGCAGGCTGAACATGGTCCCCAGCAACAGCCACGGGACGAGATACAGGCCGTGGGAATAGTTCAGCCCGTAGCTCGAACCGCTCATGAAATACGGCGTCCACCACGGCAGCCGGCCGTGCTCGGTCAGTTCGCGCTGCGTGTCCCAGACGCGGGAGACGAACGCCGACAGTTCCTTGTCGCTGTAATCCAGCGGCAACCAGTGCCACCCCAGCCAAACGCAGTACACCAGCGCCACCGCCAGCGTGACCCACAGCCCGATGCGCGGCGGCTCAGGTTTGGGCAATGGCGGGTTTGGCATGGGTCTGGGCGAGGAGTTGTCGCACCGCGACGAGGACTTCGTCCACGGTGATGTCGCGCATGCACGCGTAGTCGAGATTGGCGACGCAATGCAGCGAGCGCGTCGAATAGTAAAAACACGGCATGCACGGTAGATCGCGGCGCACGACGAGATGCCGGTCGCTCCACGGATGAAGTCGCCGCCAGTCCGTCGGGCCGAACAGGGCCACCACGGGCGCGCCAATGGCCGTCGCCAGATGCATCGGGCCGGAATCGTTGGTGATGAAGACGCGGCAGCGTTTCATCAAGGCCAGCGCCCGCCGCAGTCGGCTCTCGCGCACTTCGACGACGCGACCGTCCACGTGGTCCAGGATGTAGCGGTTGACGGCCTCTTCGTGTGGACCGGAGAACACCAGACACCGGGCGCTCGGATGCTCGACGGTCAAGCGCGCGATGAGTTGAGCGAAGTTGTCTTTGTCCCAGCATTTGCGATGCATGTTCTTAAACGTGCTGCTGTACGTGTGGAAACCAAACAGCATCGTGTCGGGTTCAATCCCCCGGCTGGCCAGAAACTGGTCCGCGTACTGTTCGTCCTCCGCGGTGAGCACGACTTTCAAGGCGGGCGCCGGCCCGCGGTCCACCTCGGTCAGGGGGGTTTCGGTGCCGACGCGGTCGGCAATCGCGCCCATCAACCGCAGATTTTCTTCGACGTTGTGCCGGGCGCGGTCTTCGCGGACGACGATGTTGTTCAGGAACCAGAGATTGCGCCAGCTCTGATGGTCGTACCGATGGGCGGCGCGCCAGCGGCGACCCACGACGCAGTTCAGCACGTTGTACTCGAGCCGGTTGGAGGGGAACGCCATGATGCTGAGATCGAACCGCTCGCGGCGCAAGTTCCAGACATACCGGATACCCTCCCACTTGCGCGCGTTGAAAAAATCGAAGTGCCGCACCTCGTCCACATCGGGGTTGGTCGAAACGGCCTCCCGCGTGCCCTGAAACATCGTCAACATCACGATGTGCGCCGAGGGATAGGCGCGTCGCAACCAGGCCAGCGCCGGGGTAAACAAAATCGTGTCGCCAATGCCGGGCAGACAAAACACAATGATCCGCTTGAGTGAAACGGGCTGCATGAGCGAAGCCGACAGTAACACGCGCGCGACTCCCTGAGCAAGCAGCCTCGCGTTGCACACCGACGACGAATTGGTTAGATTCAGCTCCGCCATGCGGCTCGTCATTGCAGCCATCATCGTCGCGACGTTCTTCGCGAATTCCCTGCGGGCGGAAATTCCCCTGTCACCAGCCGATCAACCAAGTCGCCCGCGCATCGAACGCGACCAGCCCGCGCCCGGTCCGCTGCGCCGCTCAACGGATGAACCACGGCCGGCAGCCCTGCCACAGCTCCAGATCGTGGTCAGCCTGACAGATGGCTCGCGCATTTTGGGAACGCCGTCCTTCAAGAGCGTGCCGGTCGAAACCTCGTTCACCAAAGCCGAGATCGACCTGAAATTGCTGGAGGCGCTCGAGTTTGACGCACAATCAGAGACCGCGGTGTTGCGGCTGCGCAACGGCGACCGGTTGCAGGGCAGGATTCTACTCAAGCAGTTGGAACTGACAACTGCGTTTGGCCGCGTGACCATCCCGCTGCAACACGTCCGTGTCCTCACCACGGAGGCGGGTGAGCCGAGCGCGGGACTGGTGCTGCATTACTCGTTCGACGAGGACCACGGCAAGATCGTGAAGAATCAAGTCGGTGAACCGCTCGATGGCGAACTCGCCGGGGCCACCTGGACTCCGCAAGGCAAATCCAACGGGGCAATTCGGTTCCGGGGGAACGGTGACAAGGTGATCATCCCGCACGACAAACGGCTGGACCTTGGTCGGGGAGATTTCAGCTTTTGTTTGTGGTTCAAGGCTGACCGCGTCGGCCGCCAGCAACTCCTCTGGCATCACTACAACCCCGAAGTCCAACTCGAACCAGACGGCAAGCTGCTCGCGTATTTTGCCTTCCAGTTTTGTGGCACGCTCGCCACCAAATCAACCGTCGGAGCGAACGAGTGGCATTTTGTCGTGATGACCCGCCGCCAAGGTCTGGGACGGATTTACCTCGATGGACGCGAAGAAAACTCCGTGGATGCGGCGACCTGCGACTCCTCCAGTCCCCAACCACTGCTGCTGGGAGTTGACGGCGAAATGGGTGAGCCGTTTGCGGGAATCATCGATGAAGTTGCGTTCTGGCGGAGAGCCTTGTCCGACGCCGAGATTCGCGACCTCTACCGCGGCACCGCGCCCTGACAATGCTCACCGCTTCCCAATCGGCGTAGATAGCTCGACCAAGGCGATGCCTTCCCGGCGGAGAAGGGTCGCTTCGAGCTTGGGGACGTACATCTGGGTCTCGGCGGGGAGATGGACCGCGACGTCGTCGAAGGTGCGGGCGTTGTGTTTGCCCATCGCACGTCGCAACCGGCTTTCACCCGCGTTATACGCCGCCAACGTGAGTCGCCAGTCGCCAAACTTTCCGTAAAGATATCTCAGATAGCGCGCGGCGGCGTGGGCGCTACGTTCGGGGTCGAGCCGTTCGTCCACAGGGGACAGTTTCAACTCCAGCCATTTCGCCGTGGCCGGCATCAACTGGAACAAGCCAGCCGCGCCGACGGGACTCTGCGCCTTGGGATTAAACCCAGATTCCACTTCCGCCAGCCACACCAACTCGGACGGGACCCCCTGTGCGGCGAAAACGCGTTTCAACTTCGGCACGAGCGCTCTGCCGGCGGGCGGTTGCGGCGGCCGCGACAGCTTGCGCACCCAGATGGCGCGTTCCAGTTCGGGGCTGGGATTGATAGGCGGCACCGGTAGCCAGGGTGACGTGGACGGCGGCGGCGGGATGACGACCCGCAATTCCTCGGCGATCGCGAAATAGTCCAACCGCGCCCGCAACCACGCCGCATACGGCTGCGTCTCCTCGTACCGATCGAGCCAGGGTAGCAACGCGTCGGCCACCTCATGCAGCGCCGCCAGATCGAGGACGTATTCCCCTTGGAACTGTTCCTGCAAATTGCGACAGGCTGCCCGCAACTCTTCCGCATCCAGCTCCAACTCTGCCGGCAGCGATTCCTCAACCGCTTGGATCGCGTCATCGAGGGTGAGGGTTTCAGCCTGGAGACAGACCGGCAGGACACAGAACAGGGACAAAACTCCGGCCACCTTCCACGTCATGAATCACGACCTCCTTGGCCATCTGTATGGCGTGCCAGAAGCCGCGTGTCAATAGCCGGGTGATTTGTCCGGTGGGAGCGGCGTGCCCGCCGCGACCGGGTGCGACGTGGGATGCGCGTCCCGCGTGTCTTTCGGGTGAGGAGACAACCGGGACGGTTATCCCACTGATCGCGGCGGGGACGCCGCTCCCACCGGCCTTGGGGGAATTCTACGCCGTGACCGGTTGCAGGTCCTCGACGCTTAACGCACCCTCACCGAAGATCGTCGTGTACCTCTCGCTACCGCTGGACACGGTACGGGCGTCCATGTAACACACGCTGAACGCGCGGCGCGGGATGTCGGTCGTGTTCACGTCGGACGAATGCAGCAGGTAGTTGTGCAGCAACGCGACCTCGCCCGCCTGGAGTTCGAGGTAAACGATCTTCTCCCTGGGCGCGTGTTGCTGAGCCTGCTCGGGCGTGAGGAAACCGGATCCGTGCGACGGATTGATCACCCCGCTGCGGTGACTGCCGGGGATGATTTGAACGCAGCCGTTGGCGATCGTCGCCGGGTCGAGCGCCGTCCACACGGTGATTAACGGGTCGCGGTCCAGATGCACCCACCGGTCCTGATGCCATGGCAGGAACGTGCCCTTGTGGGCCGGCTTGTTCATGAACATGGCGCGGAATGCCGCGATGGGCGTGGCTGCTCCGTACACCCGTGCGCATAGCTCGCGAAAGATCGGCCGCTGCATGTACTCCAGAAACAGCGGGTCGAATTCCAATTGCTGAATCTTGCGGTAGGCCAGTGTTGCGCCTTTGAAACCGGCGGACTGCACGCCGGCGTCCTCATACTTGCCGGTACCGCCGTCGAGTTGCATCATCATGCGATCGTAGTTGACCTGCGCCTTACCCAGCATGATGTCGTCGATCCGCTGCTGCAATGCCCGCAACTCCGCATCGCTCACCAGCTTGCCCAGTTTCACGTAACCATCGCGCTCGTACTGCGCCCATTGTTGGTCGGTCATCCATTGGCTCATAGTTGCCGGCGATGCTACCACCAGCGCGGGCGCCTCGCCAGACTGCGGACAGTCATTTTGCTGTTTTTTTCCGCCACCTTGGATATGCTGGCGGTCATTCGATGACCGACCTGCCGCATCTTCCCCGCAAGCTCCCCCGCGAAGTCCCGCAACGGAATTTCCCGCCGTTTGCGGCGGTTTCCCACGACCAATGGCTGGCGCGCGTCCTCGGTCAACTCGCCGTCCGCGGCGTGACCGCCGTCTTGTACCGCTGTGCGCCGTTCTGGACGCTGGAAGAGCGGCGGATCGGCGACGACATGTTTTTATATGTCACCCGCGGCCGGTTGTTCGTGCGCGTCGATGGTCGGGACGCGGTGTTGAATGCGGGCGGCTGCGCGCATTTCCGCCGGGGCGACTTGCACAGCGCGGCCACGGATCCGAAACGGCAGCCGATGCACATCATTTCGCTGCATTACCGGGCCACGGTGTTCCAGTCGTTGACCGTGCCCGAGCTGCTGCAATTCCCCGATGTGTTCAACTTCAAGGGCGACCACGAGATCGAGTCCATGTTTCACGAGGCCTGCCGGGAACATGCCCTGCGGCCGGCCGGCTATGAGCGGGCGCTGGAGGCGCTGGTCGCCCGGCTGTTGTTTGCGGTGATCCATCGCCATGGCGATTGGCTGCGCGAGCCGCCGCCGGAATCGAAACTTGCCGACCTCAGCCGGTTGCTGCCTGCACTGGAATCCATCGCTGCCGACCTCGCCCGGCCGGTCTCGGTGCCGGACCTGGCGCGGCGATGCGGTTTTTCCGAGTCGCAATTTCGCCGTGTCTTCCAGCGCACGATGGGCCTGTTGCCCGTGCAACACCTGCGACAGGTCCGGATGGAGCGCGCCTGTCAATTGCTCCGTCAAACCGATCAGACCGTGGACGCCATCGCGGCGGAGGTCGGGTACGCCGAGACCGCCTTTTTCTCACACAGCTTCAAACGGCTCATCGGCGTGTCGCCCGGCCAGTACCGCGCGACCCACGAGCTCTGACTTGACTCTCGCCGCCATCCGGCCTTTGCTTCCCGTCATGGCAAAAGCACGGGACAGAATCAGCCGGCGCCGCTTCATCAAACAGGCCGCTCTGGCTTCCGCCGCGGCCGCTCTCGGCTCAGCCATCGCCAAAGACGAAACGGCCACGACCACCGCGCTGCCTTGTCGCCCCTACGGGCGCGACAAGATTCCGCTGTCGGTCATCGGTTTTGGCGGCATCCTCGTCACCAACGCCGAGCAAACCGCGGCCAACCGCCTTGTGGCCGAGGCCGTGGAACGCGGCGTGAACTATTTCGACGTCGCTCCGACCTACGGCGATGCCGAGAACAAACTCGGCCCCGCCCTTCGGCCGCACCGCGGGAAGGTCCTCCTGGCCGGCAAGACGACCGATCGCACCCGCGCCGGCGCCGCCGCCCAACTCAAGCGCACGCTGGAACGGCTGCGCACCGACCATCTCGATCTCTACCAACTCCACGCGCTCACCGATCTCCAGAAGGATGTGGACGCCGCCTTCGGGAAGGATGGCGCGATGGAAACATTTATCGAAGCCCGCAAGGCTGGTCAGGTTCGGCACCTCGGATTCTCCGCGCACTCCGTCGAGGCCGCGCTCGCGGCGATGGACCGCCACGATTTCGATTCGATTCTGTTCCCCGTCAATTTCGCCACCTACTTCAAAGGGAATTTCGGCGCAACCGTGATCGAGAAGGCCCGTTCCAAGGGGGTGACAATTCTTGCGCTCAAAGTGCTGGCGCGTCAGGCCTGGCCCGACAACGATCCCGGCCGGCAGACCTATTCCAAGTGCTGGTATCAACCGATCACCGACCGCCACGAAGCCGAACTCGCCCTGCGCTTCACGCTCAGCCAGCCGGTCACGGCGGCCATCCCGCCCGGTGAAGAGTTCATCTTCCGCCTCGCCCTCGACCTGGCCACCGAGATCCACCCCATCCGCGAGACTGAACTGACTGAGTTGAAAGCCCTGGCCGATACCCTCAGCCCGATCTTCCGATCGGGGTGAAGGCAGCGGAGAGATGCGGCTGATTCTAGTTCGCGTTCAAGTTAAGACTAACGATCCAAGGCCAGGCACAAATGCTCCGCACCCGGTCTCGATCCGCCGCCAGCCGCGGCAGTCCCGTTTCCAAAGTTCGCACCACCCCCGCCATGTCG
>Ga0247727_10003918_pt1 | contig 32361 bp, 32 predicted proteins | sample WisWelCaveWW1625_FD_202498 | JGI IMG/M metagenome (GOLD analysis project Ga0247727, IMG submission 202498) | Biofilm microbial communities from Wishing Well Cave, Virginia, United States - WW16-25 | ecosystem: Environmental > Aquatic > Deep subsurface > Groundwater > Cave microbial mat | place...
TTCGCCCTCATTCAAGTCTGCATGGGAAAGTCCCGGCAGACATTTATTTTGCATTCGATAAGCTATTTTAAAGGGGTAGGACATATGTCCGCGGGCTACACAATAATCTTCTAAATAGTTAACCTTAAAAACTAAATTCTCACAGATAAATTGTAGACAAACCGGCATGCTAGCCCCATGCCATCCACAAACGGGCTTCATGGTGGGGTTTAAAGGAGCAAGTGAAGTTGATGCTTACTGGTCTTTTACTGGACGTTGACGTTTTGTCCTGTTCGACCTTGCTCCTGCGAAACGGGTCAGACCTTGATCGGAGCAGCCCTAAACAGGAATCATGGTGCTTACGGGGTAACAAAGCCGAGAAAAGCGAAAGGAAACCAATAAGTTGAAATCGAGCAAACTCCCCGTCTACACTAAAATATAAAAACGTCTTTTATCTTACTATTAAATGAATAAAAAAGGAGAAATATTTTTAATTGCAACATTAATAATTCTAAGTATTTTAATTGGCCTAGGCGCAGTTTATACTTCAACAAAAGCGCCAAAAGAGGACATAAAAGTTTATGATTTGACAAATGAGATAACATACGAAGCAAGTAGAGTTATAGATAATGGAGTATTTACGGGAGCCAATATAGAAACAAACGTAAAAAATCTTACGGACTTTTATTCCAAATCAAATCCAGATAGCAATTTTGCAGTAGTTTATGGAGATAAAAATTCTCTCAAAGCAGTTTATTATGAGCAGACTTCCGCAGGAAGTATAGGTATTGCTACTGGGGGCGGAACTACAACACAAACAATATATCAAAGAACAGCAACAGAAGAAACTCTTACATTAAGGGGGAATAAAGTAGTTGTCGAGTTTGGAGGAAATTCTTACAGTTTTGATGTTGGAGAAGGACAAAGTTTTTATTTAGTTATAAAAAAGGAGAGGGAAGATGAGGCATTTGTTGCAACACAATAAGAAAGGAATTAGTGAAATAGTGGGATATGTATTATTAGTTTTAATTGCAATTAGTTTAAGTTCTTTTGTTTTCTTCTATTTGAAAACTTATCTTCCAAAAGAAAAACCTGTCTGTCCAAGCGATATTACTCTCATAATTCAAGATCATTCCTGCCTTGCTACTCAGTTAAATTTAACTTTACTAAATAAAGGCCTATTTAGTGTAGATGCAGCATACGTAAGAGTTGGGCCGGTGGGTTCTAAAGTAAAACAGTTAGTAAATCAAAATGATTTATTTTTTGGAGTTGATCCTGTAACTGGTGCCAAGGGCCTAATTCCAGGCAAATCCTTTTCTAAAATATATACAAGCCAAGCCATCACTTCCGGCACTATTGAAATAGAGGTCCAGCCGGCCGTATTTACAGGCAAAGGGGACGAAGTAGCTTTATGCGACAAAGCAGTAATTACACAAACAATTAACTGCTCTTAACTACAATAATCTATAAATAATTCTTTTCTGCTTTGAATTTTATGAAATTTGCTCATTTAGGTGATTGTCATCTTGGAGGATGGAGGCATCCTGAATTAAAAGAACTTAATTTCAAAAGCTTTCAAATAGCAATTGAAAAATGCATAAAAGAAAAAGTTGATTTTGTTTTGATAGCTGGAGACTTATTTGATTCTGCTTATCCCCCAATCGATACACTTAAGGAAACTTTTCAGGAGTTTAGAAAACTGAAAGAAGCAAATATTCCAGTATTTTTAATAGCAGGGAGTCACGATTATTCTGTTTCTGGAAAAACTTTCCTTGATGTCTTGGAGAAAGCAGGATTTTGTAAGAATGTAGCAATCTATGAGGAAAAAAACGGCAAGATTATTCTTGAGCCGACAATTTACAAAAATATAGCCATTTATGGCTATCCTGGAAAAAAATCAGCCTTAGAAGTAGAAGAAATAGAGCGCATAAAGCTGCAGGATTCCCCGCTGTTTAAGATATTAATGCTGCATACAGCAATAAGAGATGCCGTTGGAACTCTTCCGATAAAGGCAGTTAATCATCATAATCTTCCTAAAGTAAATTATTTAGCTCTTTCACATTTACATATAAACTATAACAAAGAGGGCCGAGTCTATTCTGGGCCTATTTTTCCAAATAATCTTTCAGAGCTGGAAGAGCTGAAAGGCGGATCTTTTTACATTTTTGATAACGGAAAAATAAGCAGGGAAGAAATTAAGATTAAAGAGCTGGCAGTATTTAATTTAGAAATAAAAAATGCATTAACAGCAACAGAATATATTATTTCCATTTTAGAAAAGGAAAATATTAAGGACAAAATTATTATTTTGAAACTTTATGGTATTTTAGAAAAAGGAAAAAGTTCAGATATTGACTTTCCCAAAATAGAATCACTTTTAAGAACCAAAGGAATATTCGTTTTTCTTAAAAGCACAACCAAATTATTTACAGCAGATTCTGAAATAAAAGTTGATTTTTTAAATACAGGTAATCTTGAAAATGAAATAATTAAAAAATATGAGGAAAATAATCCAAATAAGTTTAATGATTTAGTTCCGCAATTAATTAGAGTTTTACAGGCAGATAAGCCAGAAGATGAAAAATCATCTACTTTTGAAGATCGTATAATATCAGAAAGCAGGAGAGTAATTGGGTATGAGAATTAAAAAAATAAATTTAAAAAATATACGTTCTTTTGAAAATCAAGAAGTTGAATTTCCAGACGGCTCTATACTTTTGGCAGGAGATATAGGATCTGGAAAGACAACAATTTTACTTGCAATTGAATATGCTCTTTTCGGTCTGCAGCCCGGACAAAAGGGATCTTCTTTACTTAGAAATAATTCAGATTTGGGAGAAGTAACTCTTGAGCTTGAAGTAGATGGCAAAGAAATTATTATAGAAAGAAAGTTAAGAAGAAGCCATAAAACTGTCAATAATGAATATTCTGCTATTTCAATTAATGGAGAAAAATCAGAATCGTCAATAACTGAGCTTAAGACAAAGATTCTGAAGCTTCTAGGATATCCTTCAGAGTTCATCAAGAAAAATAATTTATTGTACAGATATACAGTTTATACTCCTCAGGAACAAATGAAGCAGATAATTCTGGAAGACTCAGAAATCCGCCTTAATATTTTGAGGCATATTTTTGGTGTGGATAAATACAAAAATATACGGGAAAATGTTCAAATTCTTCTTACTTTTTTGAAGGAAGAATCCAAAGTTCTGCAGGGAGAGATAAGAAATATCGATGAAGACAAATCGACTTTGCAGTCCGTAAAAGCGATGATCGGCATCTTAGAATCTAAAATAAAAGAAAAAGAATTAGATTTATTTAAAAATATAAGTGAAAGAAAATTAATAGAGCAGGAAAATTTAGAACTCGAGGGAAAAATAAAAGAAAAAGAAAAATTCGAGAAAGAAGTCGAAAAAACAAAAATACTTCTTGCTGCAAAGAAAGAAAGTTTTTCTTCAACTAGCAAAGAAATTGAAGAAATAACCAGAAATTTCTCCGAAATAGGGGCCTTTAATGAAATTTCTTATAATGAAATTATTCAGAATCTTGAAAAAGTAAAAACTTATTTGGAAAAATCAAATATAAAGCACATTGAGCTGACAAGCCAGATTAATTATTTGAAACAAAATAAAATGGAAAACCAAACTAAAAAGGAAAGGATTTTTAGTATTGAAATTTGTCCAACCTGCTTGCAGGATGTTTCACATCACCATAAAAGCAACATATTGAATGAAACAGAAAAAGCAATTGTAAATATTAATAAAAATATAGATGATTTAGAAAAAGAAAAAATATCTATCGGAAGCATTTTAGAAAAAGAAAAACTGGAAAGAGCCAATTTGGAAGATAAAAAAACACAATATGAAATATTAAAATCTAAAATACAATATTTAGAAAAATCTAAACTTAAGATTCAGGACCTGACGAAGCAAAAGGATAATTTAGGCAAGGACATTACTCTTCTTTTGACGCATATAGATAACTTAAAAGGACAAGTGCTAAACTTTTCCAAATTTTCTAATTTAAATAAACTAAAACAGGAACAGCTCAAAAAGGCCTTCGTAAATGAAAAACAATCTGAAATTGCTATTGCAGAATTTAAGAAGGAGCTTGAACTAACACATAAAGAAATAACAAATCTTGATATTTTAATTAATAAAAAAGAAAAATCAAAGGACAAGCTGGCCAAAATTCTTGATTTAAACGATTGGCTATCTAATCAGTTCATTAATCTAATTAGCTTTGTTGAGAAAAATGTCATGATGAAACTTAGACTAGAATTTTCAAATCTATTCAGTAATTGGTTTAAAATGCTCGTTACAGAAGATTCTCTACAGGTTCATCTTGATGAAAACTTTACCCCTCTTATTCTTCAGGGAGAGACAGAAATGGACTATTCATTTCTATCCGGCGGAGAAAGAACGGCAGTTGCTCTAGCTTATAGGCTGGCATTAAATCAGACTATCAATTCCTTGTTAAGTCTTATAAAAACACGAGACATTGTTATGCTGGACGAACCAACAGACGGTTTTTCTGATGCCCAGCTTGATAAAATACGTGACGTTTTACGCGAATTAAACGTCGGCCAGTTGATTGTCGTAAGCCACGAGCCCAAAATAGAAAGCTTCATCGATAATATTGTAAAATTAAAGAAAGATTCCGGTATCTCGCAGCTGGATTTGACAAATGTTAATTACCAAAAAACTTAAACATCAAAAATCTTAAAGATTTTTGTGGCATAAAAGTTTCATTGGCGAAACTTTTATATACCATCCGTAATCAATATTTATAGAGGTTTTCGATTCTTATGAACAACACTGAAGAGATTAACAAATCAATACTGAAATCTAACACAAGCTTAGTTGGAATTGTATGCAAGGACGGAGTAATTATGGCGGGAGATAGAAGAGCCACAGCAGGAAATATAATTATGAGCAAGGATGCTATGAAAGTTGTTCCAATAAATGATTTTATTCTTACTTCTTGGACGGGAGGAGTTGCCGATGCTCAGCTTACACATAAAATTATTGCTGCCGAATTACGACTTAAAGAGTTAAAAACAAAAACAAGACCGACAGTCAAAGAAGCAGCACATCTTTTGTCAATGATGATATATAGAAACATTAGGACTCCAGCAATGATACCTAGCATAGTAGGAATGTTGATTGGCGGAGTAAATGAAGATGGAAAAACAGAATTATATACCATAGAACCTGCAGGAAGTGTTATCCAAGTTAAAGATTATGATGCAAATTTTTCATCTGGAATGCCTTACATTATGGGTTTGTTAGAGAGGACCTATAAGAAAGATATTACAGTTAAGGAAGGTATTGAATTAGCAAAAGAGTGCCTAAAATCATCAACTCAAAGAGATTCTGGATCTGGAAATGGAATAGATGTTTTCGCAATTACAAAAGACGGAGTAAAGCATGTGGTTTCTGAAGAAATAATTGCTCTATACAAGTAAAAACAAGTAAAATAAGTATAATATTAATTAAATTAGGAACTAAAATCTGAAATAAATAAAATGGTAGACATTTTAAAAAGTATTAAAGACGAATTGCCAAAAGTAATCAGCGATGCTTCTTTTGAAGGAGCAAATATAGTTATCTACACAGATGATAAAGAATTCTTTAAAACTGGAGAATCAAAAGTAAAAGAAGTTGTAGATAAAATTAAGAAAAGAATCGAATTAAGAGCAGATAAAGGAATCATTGCTTCAGAGGAAGAAACAGAAAAGACAATTCGGGGGCTAGTTCCAGAAGAAGCAGATATAACAAATATTATTTTTGATGTTCAAAGAAGTACTGTAATTATTGAAGCTAAAAAACCAGGCCTTGTAATTGGAAAACAAGGCTCAATTTTAAACGATGTTAAAAAATCAACTTTTTGGAGCCCAGTAGTTCAGCGAGCTCCGGTAATACCCAGCAAAATTACCGAAAAAATTCGATCAGTTTTATATGCAAATAATACTTACAGAAGAAAGTTTCTGAATGATATCGGAAAGAAAATTTATTCCGAATGGAATCCGGAAAAAATGGATATTTGGGTAAGATTGACATATCTTGGCGGAGGCCGACAAGTTGGCCGCTCCTGTCTGCTTTTACACACTCCAAATTCAAAAGTTTTGCTTGATTGTGGAATCAACCCTGCAATAGCCGAAGGCCAGGAAAGATTTCCATATCTAGATATAGCCGAAATAGGAGATATTAATTCGATAGATGCAATAGTTCTTTCACACGCACACATAGATCACTCTGGTTTAATTCCTTATTTATATAAAATGGGTTACCGCGGCCCGGTATACATGACTGCTCCAACTAGAGATATTGCTTCTCTTCTTGCTCTGGATTTTGTCGGGGTGGCATACAAACAGGCAGCAACACCTCTTTTCAGGGCTGAAGATATAAAAGAAATGGTAAGACATTCAATATGCTTAGATTACGGTGATGTTCACGACATAACTTCCGATATTAGAATTACACTTTACAATGCTGGACACGTACTTGGATCTTCACAAGTTCATATAAATATTGGAAATGGATTGCATAATTTTGTTTATAGCGGCGACACAAGATATCTAAAAACTCGTCTACTGGATCCGGCAGTTAATCATTTTCCAAGAATTGAAACTTTACAGATGGAATCAACATACGGATCAAAAGTCGATATTCTGCCTCCAATGAAAGAAAGCGAAAAGAAATTTATTGACATGGTCAGAGAAACTGTTAATCGTGGAGGAAAGGTTCTTCTGCCAGAGTTGGGGCTTGGACACGCTCAGGAAACCGTTTTAAGAGTTCAGGAAGCTGTTGATTCTGGGGATCTGCCAAAAGTTCCAATATATATTGATGGTATGATTTGGGATATTAATGCCATTCACACGGCATATCCTGATTTTTTAAGCGCAACTGTTAGAAATCAGATATTCCAGGATAATAATCCATTTACTTCTGATATCTTAAAAAGAGTTGGCAGCCCGGCAGAAAGAAGAGAGGTATTGGAAGGCGGACCGTGTATAGTTATTGCAACCTCTGGTATGTTGGTCGGCGGAGCATCAGTTGAATACTTCAAAAACTTAGCAGACAATCCAAAGAATCTGATTATATTTGGTTGTTATCAGGCAATTGGATCTTTAGGAAGACAAGTTCAGGAAGGAAATAAAGAATTACATGCAGATGGAGAAAAAATTAATGTTAAAATGCAGGTAGAAACTATCAGCGGCTTTTCAGCTCACTCCGGCCGCAATGAGTTGATGCAATTTGTAAGCCGGATGAATCCTAAGCCAAGAAGAATAGTTATAAATCACGGAGAAGTTTCTAAATCACTTGATCTTGCATCTTCTCTTTACAAATTAAATAGAATAGAAACCGTTGTTCCTAGAAATTTGGAAACAATTAGATTAAAGTAAAATGAAACATTCGATAAAAGTAACTTTTATTCTTTTAGCAATGTTTTTTGTAACACAATTAATTGGTTTAGCAGTCATAAATGCATATTCGCCAGAAATTACACAAGTTACTAGCGAAACAGGGGAAATTATCAATGTAACTTCTTACAATCTGCCCTACGGAACAGAACCTCCTCAGGATATTACACCTAAAACAAGCTTAATCTCAATTATTATCGCAATTATTGTTGCTATAATAATTATGTTTGTTTTAATGAGAATCAGGGCTGAAATATTTTTAAGACTCTGGTTTTTCTTTGTTATAACTTTGGCAATAGGAATTACAGCAAATGCAGTTCTTCAAAATGTACAATATTCATCTTTAATATCATTGGCGATTGCCTTGCCTCTTGCTTTTCTTAAAGTGTTTAAAAGAAATATTATTATTCACAATCTTACAGAGTTGGCAATATATCCTGGAATTGCAGCAATTTTTGTCCCGCTTCTAAATCTCTGGACAATCTCCATATTATTAATTTTTATTTCAATATATGACATGTATGCTGTCTGGCATAGCGGTATAATGCAAAAGATGGCTAAATATCAGATACATACTTTGAAAGTATTTTCCGGCTTTTTTATTCCATATATGGGAAAGAAGGAGCGCGAACTGCTTGCAAAAGCTGCAAAGACAAAAGTTAAAGGCAAATTTAAAGAGCAGAAAATTAAAGTTAATGTAGCTATTCTTGGCGGAGGAGACGTAGTATTTCCAATTATGCTGGCCGGTGTTGTTTTGCGCTCTTTAGGACTGACAGAGGCGCTAATAATCTCTCTAGGAGCAACTTTGGCACTTGCAGGCCTGTTCTATGCCTCTGAAAAGGGCAAATTTTATCCGGCCATGCCTTTCATCTCAGCCGGCTGCTTCTTAGCTCTAGGCATAGCATATCTTATTCAATAAATTAACAGCCTTATTTGTCGTAACTTACCAATAGGAACAAAATAGAAAGGTTTAAATACGACTTTTTTATCACTCATTTATGATAATAAAACCAGTACTTGTAGCAAGAATCAAAGAGTATTTTGATCTGAATATTTATGAAACTAAAGTATGGATGGCGTTGCTGAGTAAGGGAATTGCTTCTGCCGGTGAAGTTGCTCAACTTTCAGGTGTTCCAAGATCAAGAACATACGACGTTCTAGAATCTCTAGAGAAGCGTGGCTTCGCTATTACAAAAATTGGAAAGCCGGTAAAATATATTTCAGTTAAACCGACAGAAATTATAGAAAAACTCAAAAGCAAAGTAATGTTCGAAGCACAGGAAAGAGTAAAATCATTGGCTAATTTGAAAGATACTAGTGAATATACAGAACTTGAACAGCTTCACAATTCTGGAATATCTCCAATAAAATCAAACGAAATTACTGGATCGCTAAAAGGTCGTTCAAATGTTCTTTCAAAAATAAGAGAACTAGTTGAAAAAGCAGAAAAAGAAGTTTTAATCTGCACTTCTGCTCTTGATTTTGAAGACAAATCTCGTGTTTTGGTTCCTGCTCTTGAAAAATTAAATAAGAATGTTAAAGTAAAAATCGCTCTTTCTGGAGATGCAGAAAAAGTAAAGAAAGTCAGCAACAAGTTCGATCTTAAAGCAAAGTATGTTGATACAAACGCAAGACTTTTCGTTTCTGACAAGAAAGAAGTTTTATTCATGGTTACTCCAAATGAATCCGAAGAAGAAATGGCCGTCTGGCTTTCATCTCCTTTCTTTACAGAATCTCTTGCTAATATTGTCTCTCAGTCAATAAAGTAATTCATAATGGAAGATAAAAACAATCCCCTTAAAGAAATAAACCAAAGAGTAGATGGAACAGATATCTTTGTATTTAATTATAATCCTGAAACTAAATTATATACTTATTCAAGGCCATTTAACGTTGACGAAGTTAATGATTTAGCCAGAGAGAGCAATCAAGTTATTGCCTCTCAATATAGCAATACAAACCAACTAGTTTGGGGGAACGGTCTTGAAGCCTATAAACATACTGGAGAACTGATTAATATGAGCACACTCAAGGCAATTGTTGCAAATAGGGTCTTAATGAAAAGAACAAACGGAAAACAATGGCTTCCGACAATAAAAGAAGGAATTGAATTACGAAGGCACAATATGCTCCCTCCAGAAGTTATGATTGATTTTGGATTAGTATTATATGATGGCCTATATCCAGATAAAGAAATCGCACAATCTTTAATCGCAACAGTAAAAGCTCAAAATTATGCTATGCCAGTTGTAGCTTCTTTCAAATCTCTTGATTTGAAAATAGGTGGAGTGATATATAGTGTTATGCCCCAAATAGTATCTGCTGACGGGTTATATCATGGAAATGAAGCAGAAAGTCTGTTAACCAATCATTTTCCTAAAAGGGCAAATTATGGAGTTCACAAGGTGTGTTTAGACACAGACGGTCGTTGGGATGCTAGTCGAGCAGGCGTTTTAGACAAATTCGATCTGTTTTGTTCTGCAGGAAGAATATCTACAAAAGACAGTATGCAAACTTTAGAGCAAGAGGCAAAAATATTTAATCATATTAGAAGAAGCTTAGATTCTATATCTCATTTAACACAATAAAAAATATAAAAACTTCTTTCTAATTAACTCTCAGTTTCACAATACCCATTTCCTTTAATTTGTTTTTATCCTTCTTTGTGAAATCACTTATAAATTTCTTCGCGGAGAAATTGATTTTTATCTTTGTGTGCAGCAAGCCTGATTTCTCAAAGACATTTTTGTTTGCTTTCTTGAAAGCGGCAGCATAATCAAGCATCTTTATCGGCGGCCCAGCTCTGATAATTTCCTTTTTAGATTTTAGTATTAAGTATAAATCAGATCCCTGTTTTTCATCGTATTCAAATTCCTTATTTATTATATTAAAGTATTTTTCAATCTCAAGCGTTAAGAAATTAGTAAATTTCTTTAATTTTGTTCCGGCGATGTCTCCCCCCTGTCTGTCAGTTTCTAGTTTAATATGCACAAACTCTGATTTTTGTTTCTTTGCCTTTTCTTTTATTGCATTTACGTCAAGTTTTTTATGCTCAAAGAAATTTTTGCTCGGATGCTTTAGAAAAGACCTTGCAGCATTCTGAAATTTTTCAAAGGCCTTATTTCCAAGTGCTGCGAGAGCATTGCGCTCTTTCCAGGTCGGATCTATTAGTATAATCGGGCTCTTAAGTTTGCTTTCATTAAGCTCGAAAAATACATCTTTGCTTTTTTTGTATTTCTTTTCTATGTCAATTATTATCTGCTCCTTTGCTTTTGTTTTTGTCAGTGCTTTCAGCATCTTTTCAAAAGAACCATAGTATACAATAAGGCATTCTAGTCCATATCCTGAAAAGCCATTAATGTAGCTTTCAGCTCCATATACATTATGTGCTCTGCAGAATGTTTTAGCCAATGCAATTTCTTTTGCTAATTTCTTGTTTTTTGCAATTTTTTTCTTTATATAGTTAACATGAAAATAACTTAAATCTGTGACATTTTTAGCTTCTTTTTGCTGTTTGATTTTTGTAACAGGCACAACTTCAAATATCAGATTCTTGCTTTTTATCACATGAAAATAATCTCTGCTTCCATGAAGCTTGATCAGCTTTAATTTTGCTTTTTTACATAATGGTTTTAGTGCCTTTTCAAGCAAAGGAGAAATATCATCAACTCTCCAGTCAAATCTTACAAATATATCGATGTCATAAACTGGTTTTTTTACTAATGTGCCTTTAGCAAAGCTTCCGCCTACAAATACTTCCTCAAAAACCCTGTCTTTTGCAAGATGTTTTTTTAATAAATCTACAAATTCATCTGTTTGCTCTTCTAGGTAATTATATTCTTCTTTATCAGGCAGAAAGTCAAGATCATCAAGCACTTTTTTTATACTCATAATATATTAAAGCAAAAAGTATTTTTAAATTAGCTCTTTTTGCCTGCTAAATCTACAATATACCTGCCGTCTTCAAGATGATAAACCTGCGGTTTATCCCGTGAAAATAGCTTTCCAAGATCAAGCAGGTATTTTCCAGGCTTGATAATCTTAATGCTTTCAAAGTCTAGAAATACTGGCTCCTCTTCATTTTCTACTCCAGCTATTTCTCTGACATCTTTTTCAATCTGATTTTTCTCTCTTGCCGTAAGATCAATTTCCTCATTTTCAATAACTTCCTTCAATTTTTCTTCTTTAATATAAAAGAAAAACTTGCTTCCGCAGCTGCATCCGTTTAAAACTTCATCAGATCCGTCTTTATGTATTTTTTCGCAATGTACGCATTTGTAAGCCATTATAAAATCAATTAGTAGATATTAATAAAGTTTTATGCTCAATTAAACATAAGTTCGATCTTTTTGGGATCACGTTTTATTTCCTTGATTATTGAAGCAGGGCCGATAACTGTCAAAGCATTGTCGCCGACAAGGCTTTTGGCAAGTCCATATTTAAATTTAGTAAATATATTTTTATCCTTTAAATTTGGCTCAATAACAGCAAGTTCAATACCTTTAAAGTTCTTAACATGATCAACAAGAGCCATTGTATCTTCAATTAGTCTTGCTTCCTCTTCTGCCCGCAATCGTCCATGTAATAGAACAATTTTGTTTCCTAAGACAAGATTTAAAATTTTTTTAACTCTTTCTGCAATTGTCAGCTCTTCAATTTCAGAAAACGGAAGAACTTGCAGGCTAAGGCCTTTTATTTTTTTGACTGTTTTTGTTTTATTTGCCATTTTTATTTCTATATGTCTCTTGTTAATTTAAATAATGACTCATAGAATTCATCCATGTTTTTGCCTTCTTTAGCAGATATTCCAACAACATCATAATCTGGGAATGCCGATTCAATTTTTTTGATATCTGCCTTTTTTAAATCAATTTTATTTCCTACTACAAGCACCGGCTTGTTTCTTGCTACAATGTTGCCGATTATAGTTATATTAACTTGGGAATAAGGATTCTCTGCAGCATCAAGTACAACAACAACCGCATCCATATCATCCAGCCATTTTATAGACTCAATTATACCTTGTGTTGCTTCTTTTGCTCTTTTCTTGGCCAATTTCTTTTTAATTCCAAATTTCAAAAAGTCTTCATAGTCAATTTTAGTGGCAATTCCGGGAGTGTCAATCATCTTAAAACTAAGAGTTTTGCCTTTATGTTTTACTTCAACTTTTTCTTTAAATTGAACTTTTCTAGTTTCGTGAGGTACTTTACTTACAATTCCTAGTTCCTCCCCAATCCAGTCTTTACAAATTTTATTTGCAAGGCTTGTCTTGCCGGCATTTGGCGGACCATAGAAACCTATGCTTATATTATCTTTTCTTCCAAATAATATTCTTAATATCCTCTTTGAAAAGCTCTTTAGTATCTGTATCATGTCAATTTCATACTGCTGGCTTTTTAATAAATCTTTTGTCTAATGGTTTTTTGATTCTTTTTTCTATTTCTTGCTTAACTTTTCGTATTTCTATCCACTTCAAAACGGGAATTTCGTACATTCCAGTTCTCTTTCCATCTATTTTCTTAAATGCATAAGTAATTTGTTCTCCATTCCACTTATTATCTGCAAGCTTTTTTCTAATTTCAACATCTTTTAATCCAGCAGCTCTTGAATTATAAATAAAGTTGACTAAATTATATAGATCATCTTTATTTTTGAATAAGTAAGCTTCGTATCTCTTTTTATACCATTCTTGTAATACTATATAAGCAGCTAGTGTAATAATTAAAAGCACCAAAAGCCAAAATATTATCAAACCAACTCTGGTTTTTTCTCTAATTAACTCTATGATCCCAGCACCTTCTAGTCTGCTTAAATCTGGAGACATATAGGCACCCAAACTTACCACTTCAACTAAAGCTGGAAGAATAAATTCTATTTCTTCTGCCGAGCCGGAAAGAGTTATGTATGTGCCAGAACCGACTGGTTTTTCCCCATATGCTTTCATAAATCTTATCGCATCAGCAGGGTAATTTATCAAGAAATATGCAGTAGTTTCAGTTTGTGATACTTTAGGCTTGATACTAGCTTTGAATTTAGTTATGATAGGACTCTCTTTACTGTCAGTAAATTTAGAATAAACTTCAAAGCCGATATTAGTTTCATAATTTTGATCTATCCAACTTACAATATTATTTTTTAATATTTCATCCTCAGCAATTTGTTGAGACGATATGTCTTCTATATAACTTGTATCTATATTATTATACCCTACAGATATAGGCAAGGTCCCAAATCTACTGATCGATATTGCCTCTGGAACTTCAAGAGCAAGAAGAGTGTTCACAATACTTATATACTCTACATCTTTCGACGCAATAATAAAATCACTTTTTATTTTACTTAAAGTATTATTCAGCGCTATTGGATCCACTTGTCTTTCAACTTCTATTTTTATCCATTCCGGCAGGGAATTTATATTGTTTGTAATATTTGCAATTCTTTTATCATAACGTTCTATTAATTTCATAGCAGATTCTTTTGGATCTCCAACAATTATCTTGAATAATTTTTTTGCTCTTGTACCGTCCGATTTTATTAATTCAGCTTCTATATCATACTCTCCCCCTTTAATATAAGCATGAGTTATGTTTTTAGTATTTGAAATGCCTGTAGTACCATCTCCAAATTTCCAAGAAGAAGAAATATTTTCTGTAGTTATTATATTGAAGACGGTATCAATCCCAATAAGTGCAAATCTAGGATTTAAATCGAAATCAAAACTTGATGAAATACTGACATTAGTAGAAAACAAAATTTTGGATGTTGTTTTATTAGTAATATTAATCTCAATAATTTTTGATCCAGAAATATTTAAAGGTATTATAAATCCTGCAGTTCCCATATTCAAACCTAGTTGTTTAGAAGTTATTTTTGCATCATCTTCTTCAAGTAAATACAACCTATTATCGGTGAATCTAGTACCCTCAGCTCTATATATTAATTGTTTATTGCTAAAAGTTAAATTTTGTGTCTTTCCTACTATTTTAAAAGGAATTATACAGTCAGATGAGCAGTCAGCGTTATACTTTTCTGTTATATAATCATTAGCATAACTAACTAAGCTGACAAACGGAATACTTCTATCATTTATATCTAAATTTACAGAATCAAATTGCATTTCTCTAGCAAAAATTTCATAGTCTCTGCCAAATGTACTAGAGCCAATTTGATCAGTTCCGCATCTATTTCCAGTTTGTTCAGATCTTATTGTATATGTACTTGTTGCGCCAGTTGTTCCAACAACACAAACAAAATAATCACTAGTTTTAATGTTTGTATAATTAATCACGCACTTAAGATCGTCAGTTTCTTTTGTATGTCTAGGTAATGTACACTCACTAATAGATATCCAAGTCGGATCATAAATTTTGACTTTTAGATCTGAACTTCCAGTCGTGCTATTTTTAATTGTTGCTCCAAACTCATATGCTGCAGCAGGAGGCAAGGTAAGTCTTTCGCAATATGGAACACTAGATATATCTGCAAACTGATATCCTGTAGGATCTAAATTATTATCAAAGCATCCACTGTACAAAACATCACAAGTAGTTGTTGTAAATTTAGGATTTTGGATAAAGTATTCATTTTTATTTAACGTATTTACAAGAACTTGTCTTAGACAAGCGGGAGGAGCATCACTAGATATAGATAAATTTAAATTCTCAATCACAACACTTTTTCCATTAATCTTAAAACCAACAAAAGCAGATTTATTTTCATCTAAGCCTAGTGTTGTTATTTCATTTTTAACAGTATATCCAGAAAGGCAGTTTGGTATTGAACAATTATAATCGATTCCCAATATTAGATTATTCTTTCTTAACAAATCAAGCAGGCTAATCTTCCCCCCAAAGATACTGGAAACTTCAGAGCTGGCCGGTTCTTTGTCAAAACTTACATTTATAGTTCCAGTTATAGTATCTCCAGCGAGATAACTAGTTTTAATATTTTGTCCAATAAAATTGAAAGAGGCCGATACTGCACTAAATAAAAATATTCCCAAAACCATTGCTAATAAAATAACCCTCTCTCTTTTCATTGTTTTAAAAGTCAAATATTCTTTAAAAAGATAACTATCTTCTTTTATTTCTAGATCTGAACATTATAACATACAAAAGAGATATCGCTATCATCGTCAGAATAAATTGTGTTGCTCCAAAGAAAGGCAGCTGGATTAAAGACCTCTGACAAGGGATTGTTTCCGTAGAGTTCGTACAAGTAGGATCGTTTCCTTTCAGCAGCTTTGCTGTTATATCGACTGTTTGATATCCTGCCTGACATTCTCCAAGAATACTATCATAAATGCACTCTGAAAGTATGGTCGTCGGATCAAAAGAAGATCTAATTATTTTTCCAAACTGGCAGCTGTTAGTTGGGAAATCCCAACTGCAAGTGCATAGGGTGTTATTCGCATTTACTGTTGTTCCACATCCATACAAATTGTAAAGTGGACTATTTGGAGCTACTTTCAAAGCGTCATTCCCACATGTGGTCTGATTTGTATATCCAGAACATTGCACAAGTTGTGTTATGTTTCCAATCAACCTGCATCCCGGACTTACAGGATCTGTCGAACATGAAAATCCAGAAGGGCAACAATCGTCCGCATTTCCAGCAATCTGATCTTTTCCTGCGCAAGCAATGCTGTTTGTTGTACCCTGTCTTGAAATCTCTTGACCCTGAGCATTAATTTCTCTAAAAATAGTTCCTCCAGCAGTACACTGTGATTGACCAGATAGTTCAAACTCACGTATAAACCTATCCTGTACATTCACTCCGGCGTTGTTGTAATTAAGTAATAGATTTATTATTTTATTTCCTTGATCAGCATATCCGTATCTTCCAGAAACTCTTGCAAGCCCAACAAGATTAGTTGAAGAAGATCCATCAACAAAAGTCCAGTTATATAATAATAAATTATAATTTACACCTGTTGATGCAATGCTTATTAGAGTATTCGAATTAGCAGCACATGTCGGAGAGGCAGATGTTGTAGAAGGACATTTTCCAGCTAAACAAGTTATTGTAGCATTGCATGGAGATGTTCCAGTTATGCTGCTGTTTACAACATAGCTTTCTAATCCGCTATAATTTGCGCTTAATGCAGCATCAACTATTATTTGCTTATGCGTTGGCTTTTCTATATAAGGAAATATTCCATTACTGCTTGTAGAACTTAAAACTAAAATTGCTACTTGTACTTCAGTAACTCGGCCTTGAGCATCAGTCGCTTTTAATGTAATTACTTTTATTCCTGGGGTTGAATAACTCCAACTGAATGAGCTCGCATTAGTATTCGTAAATGCAGAATCACTAATATTCCATTGTAACATTACTGGTCCTTCATCTGTAACAATTGAGCCAAAGTTGATCGTATTTCCAATATAATATATCTGTCCGACTAAAGGGTTTGTAATATTAACAAATGGGGCTTGGTTTGCATACGTGCCACCACGGTTACTACATGCAGCAGCATTAGCCTGGCATGTTCCATCGTTGCATCTTTGTGGTGTAGTTCCTGAGCAAATTCTCGGCTGACACCATCCTGAAAAACAGACTAAGTCTAAGTCGGATCGACAACTATCTGTTTGGAATGCACAATCCCGAGCATTACAGCTCTCTCCAGTTTCACATATTCCATTACTATTATTTGAAGGAAACCCGCCGTTTCCAGCACAAGTAGTACTGTTGCTGCATAAACCATTAGTACAAAGTAAAGTTCCAGCTGCACATCCAGCAAATCCTGTAGAAGCAGACATACAACATAATTTATTTGCATATGAACTATCATTTGCTAAATGAGCATTTGTCGTGCTCGACAAAGATACAACTAATCTTTCACTGCCTTGACAGCTTCCAGTTCTTAAAGTGCAGGATAAATCCCCATAACAAACTTTTGTCTGATAATTGTTTAAGCTTTTATTCTCCGCATGAGCGTTTGTGTCACTTGACAACCTTAAAACAAGATTCCCATTATTTGCACTGCAAGCATGGGGATCTCCTATTCCAGTGTAACTTGATCCAAATATTGTATTGTATTGTATTTTAACAAGATAATTTGTATCATTCCATAAAGCTCCATGAGTATTATTTGTACCTGCTAAAGTTAGAATTGTCTGATCAGATTGAGTGCTTGCAAAGCCAATAGATGTTAAAACTAATAATAAAGCAATAATAAATGTGCCTCTTTTTATCATATTTCTTTTAGAAAAAGGAACTTTATAAACATTATTTATCCAATTCTCCAAAGAAATATTTTAATCTTTTTTGGATTATATTGTGTAAGCGTAGAGCTTATTATTCTCTCCGCCGCAAAAACATCACCCCTCGCATTTGTAGGATAAGATTCTAAACTGCAAACTTCGGTAGGAATACATATTTTTACAGCATAGTTGAGATAAGGTTGCTTTATTCTCTCTTTTAAGTAAAAATTAATGTCTATAATAGCACTGGAGTCATTACTAATAATTTTTTCTCGTAATGTAACATTTTTAGATATTTCTTCTAAAAGTGGAGGGATTAGAGCAGATAGATCTTGTCCATTTAATATTATTTGTCTCGTTCCAACTACTGTTAAAAGAACCCCAAAAATTATTAAAATTGCCAGTGCTGCTTCTACTATTCTTAACCATCCCTTTTTATTCTTTGTAGTTACCATATTTTTACTTCAAATTCTGTAAATTTAGACTCTCCATTTATTCTTAAAATTTCTGTTCTTTTGGAATATGAGAAGACATCTAAGCCTTGAGGTATTTGATTTTGAGCAACAATCTTGTCTTGTTCAGTAAATCTAATAGCGAATCCAAAGTTAGTCTGGCTTGGGACTCTTAAATTATTTTTTAATTCCTCATAATTTTTATAATAACTATTATTTAATTCAATAAGTCTTTTTTCAGAAACAATTTTTTCGCTGGAGCTAGAAGCAACTACATAATAATTTTCATTGATTCCCGGCTTTTCCGTAAATGCCTGAGAATAGGGCAAAAAATCTTTACCGCTCTTTATTAAAACAAACTCCTCATTGCTAAAATCAATATAAATTATATTTCCTTCTTTTTTAGATTTTAGAACTTGTCCTGTATAACTCTCCACCCTTACTTGCTCATCTGTTAATATATTTGGAAGATTAATTGCAATAATCTTTTGATTTACAGGAATCAAGTTTTTATTTATTTTTATAGAATAAATGGTCAAATCTATGCTTATGTTTTTAGTAATTTCATTAACTGTAAATGGAAGTGCAGAGTTTGTTATATTAGAGTCTTTAAGAGGATTGAATAGAAAGATAGCAAAGGCAACAAAAGTTATAAAAATTATAAATGAGATGATAAATTCTATATGGCTTATTCCTCTCTTTTCCATATCTCGATATGCTTTAAAAGATTTATATAAGTTACCTTTCTTCTAGTCATATGACGAGCAAAAACGAATTAATAGTAAAAATAAAAGAAAAAAAAGAACTCTCCGGCATAGCCGACTCGCTTGTTTTGGAATCAGTTGATATATATCTTGCGAAAAACAGGATAAATCTGACAAATTTAAAACCCCGAGAATTAAAAATTTTAATTAAAGATTTAAGAGCAGAACTTAGAAATTATACCGGCAGATTTCAAAAACCACTAAAAGAAAAAATTCTTATGTTGGAAAAAAATGAAATTGTTGAATTATTAAAAAGTCATGCTTCAACAAAAGAGAGAATTGAATCTTATCCAGAGATTAAAAACTTAATTATTGATTTAAATGTTAAGTCCATTCTGGATCTTGGCTGCGGTCTTAATCCTATAGCATTAGCTTCTTCAGATATGGAATATTATGCGGTCGATATAAACGAAGATGACTTAAAAATAGTAAGCAGGTTTTTTGAAAAAAATAAAATAAAGGGAAAAACGTTTACTCATGATTTAAGAAAGTTGTCTAAGGAAGAAAATCCTTTTCAATCTGTAGATTTATGTTTAATACTTAAAGTTTTTGACGTTATAGAAAAAAAAGGGCATAAACTCGCAGAAGAAATTATAAAAAAGATAAATTGCAGATACTTTCTTATTAGTTTTTCCACCAAAACTCTTTCGGGCGCGCCAATGAGGCATCCACAAAGAGGATGGATAGAGTTCCTACTCACTCGCCTCAAATATAATTTCAAATTAATAAAAACAAGAAATGAGATTTTCTATCTTGCTTCTAAATTTTAAGATAAGAATGCGCCGGCTCCGGTATATACTAGATATCCAATTAACGTTAAAATAAAAGAGTGCTTAATCCCTTTTTTTATTGAACCTTCAGTTAATTTTCCTATTGTCAAGCCTGCAAAAAATCCTTGAGACAAAAGAAGATAAAGGAAAGGTCTTGTTAAATCCTGTGCAGATATTCCCGCACTTTCACTCTGTACTTCTCCTATTGCTCCAAGACTTTGAGTTCCTAAACCTCCCCCCAAACCGCTTAAGCCGCTGCTCTCGCCTAATGTTAATGGAATTATTTTAAACTGCATAACAAGAATTATCCCGATAAATATAAAGAAAATTATATATCCCTGTACAACTAGATTGTATATTGTAGCCTGTCTTTCTTTTTTCAACTTTTCTATCTCTGCAATAGAATTTGCAACAGAATCAAGAATTTCTTCAATTTTCCCCCCAGCTCTTTCAGCCTCTCCAATTAGTGCAACAGCTCTTGTAATTACAGGGTTTCCGACATCATTTGCAAAAGTTTGCATGGCCTTGGTAACAGGAATCCCTAAAGATATTTGATTTGCAAGTTTTTGAATATACAAACTTAACGGGCCATAATTTCTTTTACCCATATTAATTATACTTTTACTTATTGGTGTTCCTGTGGCAACACTTTCCGCCAAATTTCTTGAAAATTCAAGAAACATTTGATTTATCTCCTGCTCTCTTTTGCCCTCTAGTGTGATGCCTATAATAAATGGCAAAATTAATACTCCTATTGCAATTCCAGCAAGGAAAAAAAGCAGATTTTTGTCTTTATAGTAAAAGAATATTGCAATGCTTGCAGCCAATATTAAAATTCCGGAAATCATTCCAACCCAGTGCATTTTTTTAAATTTCATTATACGAAGCAATACCTCTTATTGCGAGTATTTGAAAAAATTTTATTTTCCATATTAGTATTTTGGCTGTTTAAGGTGTAAAACACCCAGGAAAAGTATATTTATTAAAACTATTACAAAAATTATTACAGTAGTTAATTGGCCCGAAGTAAAAGCAACTTTTATTCCGGAAATTGATATAATTACAACAAGCAGCATTAATATCATTGGAGCAGCTATAACAACGCTTATGTAAATATCCATAAATGTCTCTGCTATTTTGGTAAATTTTTCTCTTTCTAACCTGTAATCAGTTAGTAATGTTTCAGCTCTCTTTGAGAAAAATTCGGATAATTTTCCTCCAGAAGTAATAGTAGTAGATAATCCTGAAAATAGTTCAGCTAACTTTTCACTAGATGTACCTTTTGAAATATTATTTAATGCGGTTACAAGATCATAACCATATAGGTTAATTTGATTGAGTACTTTTCTAATTTCCTTTGCCAAGTTAGGATACTCTCTGCCAAGTCCAATTATTCTGAATATTTGTGTAGGCTCAATGCCTGATCCGGATATTGCACTCATATGAATAACTGCAAAGGGAAGCTCTTGTTCTATTTTTTTACCTATTGAATTTTTCTCGCTGGAAGGATACTGATAAACCACTAAAAAAGTTATAATTGGAATGAGTATTGGAATAGCTATTAGAACCCCAGGGTTTATTCCTAAAAAAAATAAACCTGTTGTCAGCAGCAAGCCTGCAATAATTGAAATAAAAGTGGTGAACAAAATCATTGCAATATATGTTTGAAATAAGATATCAATATTTGATTTTTTCAAATTTAAAGCAAGTGATCTAAAGTAACCTTTACCTATCCAGTTTATAGCCAAATTTTGGAAAAATCTATTTGACAATTTTAAATATCCTCTGGCAGACTTAAATTCCTTACGCTCTTCCTTAACCTTGCCCCCTTTCTTCCTTAACCTTTTAATTAGATCTTCACTAATACTAATTTCTTTTAAGAATTCCTCTTTTTTTTTGGCAGAAAGAACCACTTCGACTTCCCCCCCTGTTCTTTGGAAATTAATTTTTTCCAATGGTTTTTTATTTTTATCAACAGCAGCTGTTGCAGCTGCAGCAATAGGGAGAGGTTTAGCCACTGAGATATTGTTTAAAATCTGCGGAATAGAGTTATTTATTATTTTAATACTGGAAGTTAAAGAATTAATAGTATCATTAATTATTTTATCTTCTCCAATTTCAGCAGTGCTCAGCCTTAACTGATATTCCGATATTTCTTTTAGTATGGCAAGTTCTGTTTCAATATTCTTTTTTAATTCATCGATCATAGTAGCTTATCAATTTCTTCCTGAAATTTTAGAATTTCTCGTTTTGCAGTTGCAACCCCTTTCATATCGTTTTGTTTTTGAGCATAATCTAATTTGTTAACAGCATCTTTCATACTATTCAGTAATTGGGCTAGAATAGATATATCCTCTTTTTCCATTTTATGAAATAATACCTCTTATTGTGAGCAAATATCAATTTGTTTATATACCTTTCAATTAACTTACGCCATATAATCTAAGAATTTCTTCCGGATTTTTATAATAGTCATTTATTATCTTTCCTATTTCTTCAAATCCAAAAATATTTCTTTTAAATAACTGATAAAGAAGCTTGGCTCTAAGCAGCAATTCACTCTTAAGCTTTTCAGTTGAAACTCCTGTTCTTAAAGAGATTTTTTCAAAAACCTTGCTCTCCTTCTTGTAATAAAATATATCCTTTGCTGGATCCCATACAAAGGGAGTATTTACTATGGCAGTTCCATCAGGATTTATATTAACAATTTCAACAATTTCTCTTACTTTTCTTGTTTCATGCTGTTTGACAACAGCATGGCCTGCAATAGCGACGCAGTCTAATATGTTGATTAAAGTCGGAGATAGTTCTATTGGGGGAGTTTGAAGTCTTTTAATTAATGTATCAACAGAATCTGCGTGCATAGTGCTAAGAGAAGCGTGGCCTGAAGCCATTCCCTGAAATAAGACAAATGCTTCTTTTCCTCTTACTTCTCCAACAATTAAATAATCAGGAGCCTGTCTGAATGAACTTTTTAATAAATCAAACAAATCAACTTCTCCTGCTTTTCCTGATCCAATCGAAGTTCTTGCAACTGCAGGAAGCCAGTTTTCTCTTGGTAAATTAATTTCTCTAGTGTCTTCAATTGAAACAACTCTTGCTTCCGGTGGTATAAAGAAAGCAAGAGCATTAAGCAGTGTTGTCTTTCCAGATGCAGTTCCTCCTGCTATCAATATACTTGATTTATATTGCAAGAGAATCCAGAAGTAAGCCAGCATTTCAGGACTAAGTGTATTCATTGCAATCAATTGAGTTGGAGTCCAGGGAACCTTTGTGAATTTTCTTATTGTAAATGTAGGCCCTTTTGAAGTCACGTCTTTGGTATATGTTGCATTGACTCTGGATCCGTCCGGCAGGGTTCCATCCAGCAACGGCTGTGCATACGAAATATATCTTCCAGTGCGTTGTGCCAGCTTTTCTACAAAACTCGCAAGACCATCTATATCTCTGTAGGTTATATTTGTTTTAATATTTCTATAAACTCTATGAACAATATAGACTGGCGTATCAACTCCGTTACATTCTATATCTTCAATAAAATAATCTCTTAACAAAGGATCAACTTCGTTCAAGCCTACAAAATCTCTAAAAAGATAATAAAATAATTTATCGTAAGTTTCTGGACTTATTTTTAAATTTAATTCATCAATTAGCAATCTTGCTGTTTTATCTATATACTCTGTTGTAGCTTCTAATGTTTTTTCAATTGCAACATTAATATTAATGAGTTCATACATTGCATTTTCCAATTTATATAATTCCTGTCTTTCTTTATCTGTTAATGAGGGCTCCTCAATTTCGTATAAAAGTTCATTTGTTTTATTATTCCAATAAATGTGTGCAGAAACATACGGCGGAACTAGCATATATCTGACATTAATATTTCTCTTGTCTTCAAATTTCGGCAAAGCCGGAATAGTCGGATTAAGGTTAATAGACATCGCCATCTTACAGAAAGTAATCAAAATATTTATTTAAAGCTATCTGCCTGAAATTTCCTCGATATCAACGACCTCTATACCGTTTTGATTAATATCCCCCAGATTTTCAATGGATAATTTATAAGGCGTTGCTGAAGCTGTAAGTTTCTTTATATCATTAGATTTTGCGTAAGTAAGATCATTTTCATATTTCAAAGTAAGTGAAACAGAGCTTGTTTTCTGTCCAGTTTGAGAAAATACTTTTATACGGCCAATTTGTATTTCAACTCCGGGCTGCGAATATGGTTTCTTAAGATCTTTTATAATAAATACTATTTCATCACTTGATGAATTAAAGTAAATCTCTCCTCTCTTCATAACAAATTCATCTATTACTCTTCTGTTGCCTGGCGCCTGTAAAACAGAATTTATTCTTTCATCAATTGCATTCAATGAGCTTATTGTCTGTTCTACTACAAGACGATCTTTAGCTTCTGTAATTTTTGGAGTGATAAAAGCAAGCGCTAGTCCTATCAAAGAAAGCCCAATTAAAGTGTATAAAACCGTTTCAATCCAAACCTGTCCTGATTTTTCTTTTCTTGTTATCATTGTATTTTAATTTAAGGTTATACTTGCTCCGCATAAAATTAATTTTATAGCATCAGATTTTTCACAAATTGCTCCAGAAGCAAGAGTTGGATAAACTTCAACTGAAGTATATTTTTTATTATTTTCTGCTTCACGAACATAAGTTATAATTTCTCCAGGTTTTGGAATTTTAATATTTATATCTGTTGAACGTAGAATTTTTAATCCACTAGTAGAATTTCCCTCTCTAGCACTTAACTTTTTACCTTCTCCTTCAGCAATAAATACCAATTCAAAACCAGAAATTTTGTCAGATACTGCTTTAGTTGCTGTTCCCGCTTTCACAGAAATTCCATGCTTTCCTTGTGCATCAAAACAGTTATAGTCAAAAGATTCATCAAATGTAAAATATTCTCTATAAGGAAGGCATTCAGTTCCTTTTTGCAGATTTTCTCTAACGAAAGGAATAATAAACGCGGCAAGTATTGAAACAGCAACTATTGTTAAAAGCACAATTAAAATAGTTGCAATTACCGGAGCAATACCTCTCTTATCCATGTTTAAACTACGCTCTCTATAGCGTAATTTTCTCCACAAACAAATGCTCTTTTAACTTCTTCGTTTTCTTCTCCTAAAATTATAGGAACAACACTTATTTTATCCCCAGGAGATAATGCTTCTCCTAACGAAATGCTTGCACTCTCACCTGCTCCAACTGGCTGTACAAACGTCCCCTCTCCAATAAGAGTTCTCGATCCTAATGATACTTTACTAATCTCAACTCCATATAAGGGAACGTTTCCTCTATTAATTATATTAAGCTGTTCATTGCTGTACTCTACATCAAATTTATCTTCTAAGTCGTCACATACTAATACAATTGCCTGTCCATTTTTTGTTATTGCTTCTGAGACAAAACTTCTTGCCCAAATAAATATAATTACAGCGAGTGTTAGAGCTATTGATACAAGTAGAACAGTTGCAATTACAGGAGAAATTCCTCTTTTATTTATCTTAAGCATAAATTACTTAGTAAACTCCAATTTAAAAACTTAATTAATATTAATTGAATAAATTTACATTGGTTCTACAGATTCTTTTGTTATATATTCATAAGCAGAGTATGCTGCCGTGCATCCTTCTGCCACCCCTGTAATTGCTTGTTTGAATGGCTTATCAGCAACATCACCTGCAGCATAAATTCCAGGAATATTCGTTTCTGAAGTCTTATGATCAATAATTATTTCTCCTTTTTCGTTTAACCTTACTCCAAGTGGCTTTGCTAAATCAGAGAGGGAAATATGCCCAATTGCGATAAATAATCCATCAAGTGCTAGTTTTGTACTTCCCTTATATGCTTTATCAAGAATAACTTCTCTGATAACTTGATCTCCCTCAACTGCTTTTACATTTGTTTTGTTTATTATTTCTATATTCTTTTTTGCTTCAATTCTTTTCATGTTTATAGGCTCTGGATGTATATGCTCTCCTCGGTATATTATGTAAACTTTCTTTGCATGCTCGGCCAAAACAAGCGCATCCTTTGCTGCACTGTCAGAGCCTCCAACAAGCCCGACAATTTTATTTTTATAAAGCGGAGCATCGCATAAGGCGCAGAAATTAACTCCTCTGTTTTCAAATTCAAGTGCTCCCGGAACTTCAAGCTTTTTCCATTTTGTTCCTGTTGCAAACAGAACTGTTTTGCCGATATATTCTGATTTATTCGTTTTAACAGAAAAAAGTTTTCCCTTTTTTTCAACTTTCTCAACTTTCTGTTCTTTTATTGTTACAAGATCATAAGACTCCGTATGTTCTCTGATTTTATCAGCAAGTTCCGTTCCAGTCAATTTGATGAATCCAGGATAGTTTTCAACAATATTAGTTGTAGTAATTACCCCCCCAATAGGCAATTCAGATCCATATGTAGTTCCCAGGCAGAGCGTCTTCAATCCAAGGCGGGCTCCATACATCGCAGCAGCCAATCCCGTTACGCCTGCTCCAATTACAATAAAATCATATTCTTTATTATCTATTTTTTTACTCTTTTTTGTCATTATACACTGGTTAGTTTTTAATTTATATAAATGTTGGTTTTGATCTACGAATTTAAAAACAGTTCTACTTTTCTTGAAATATCAATCCAGAAGCAGTAAGATAAGAATCACCAAAAGAACAGAAAAAAATAGTATCTCCAGATTTTATTTTTCCTTCTTTTCTAGCTAAATGATATGTAATAGGAACTGATGCTGCAATCATATTTCCTAGTTTATCACAGCTTACAAGCATTTTATCTCTTGGAATCTTAATCCTTTCAGATAAATCATTAAGTATTCTTGGATTTGGCTGATGTGGAATAAAGTAATTTATATCATTTGAGGTTAAATGTAATTCTTCAAAGAATTTATCTACAAATCTAGGTATTTCAGTTTGTGCATATCTATAAATTGCTTTACCATCAAGAGAACCGAAAGACTTTTTATTTACAGAGTCACCTATACCATATGAATCAAATTTTAATCTTTGACTGCCCTTTGTTTTGAATCCTTTAATTTTATCTTCTTCTGTTTTTCCTACAACAACTGCTCCTGCTCCACAACCCCATAAGAATGCATTTAATGCTGGTGGTTGAAATCTGCCTTTTTCTTTAAGCGAATATTGCAGAATTCCTTGTTTCGATGGATCAAAAGATTCTGGAAATTGTTTGTTAAAATCTTTATCCGTATTAATCATATCAGTATAATCAGTTGAAGCTATAACGAGAGCGTTTTTGCTCTGTTCAGATCTTACCATAAGTTGAGCTATGTTTAGACCGTGAACAAATCCCGGACAATAATTACAGATATCTATTGATGCACAATCAGATACATCTATTCCTGTTTTTTGAAGCTCTTGCATTACTGGAAGGCCGATAGAATATGCTCTTCTTGTCGCAATTAAATCTCTAGCAATTACTAATTTGTCTATGCAGTCTATTCCAGCATCTTTAACCGCATTAAGGGCGGCTTGTACTGCCATATACTCAACTGTTTCTTGATCGTTGCTCCAACGTCTTTCTTTTATTCCCGTCCTCGACTCTACGAATCCAGACTCTAAGTCAAGCATCGTTTCTAGTTCTGCATTTTCTACTTTTCTTTCTGGGAGATATATTCCACTTCCAATTATTCCTGTATTTATCATAAAGAAACCGTATTGAGTCAGTTTATAAAAAGTTGTAATGATATATATTACGACAAATTTAAATAATGTAAATTGCTTAATAAAAGATGGATAGTAAGGTACTTACAGAAGCAGGTTTAACTCAGAAAGAATCAGATGTTTACGTTGCGTTAATTGAACTAGGAGCTTCTTCTGCAACTCAGATTATTCAGAAAACTGGATTTCATAGGGCTGTTGTTTATGATCTATTAGAAAGACTTATAGAAAAAGGATTAGTAGGTTATGTAATTAAAGGTAGAAAGAAGTTTTTTGAAGCAACTAATCCCAATTGCCTTCTAGAAATACTAAAAGAAAAAGAAGAGAAAATTAAGACTCTCTTGCCCTCATTATCAGAATTATCTCAGTTTAAGGAACATTTAGAGGTACAGATCTATAAAGGAAAAGAGGGTATCAAGACTGTTTTTGAAGATATTTTAAGAGCCAATCCAAAAGAATGGCTTTCATTAGGATCTGGGGGAGAAACATATAATCTTCTTCCAGCCTTTCTAGATTTTTTTCATAAAAGTAGAATTAAGAAAAAAATAATGTCTAGAGGTTTACTGATCGATAATCAATTAGCAAGAAAGAGAGGCAATATGCTTTCTAAAATGCAACTTACTGAAATTAGATATTTGCCCAAAACATTTTTAACTCCAACAGTTATTAATATTTATGATGATAGAGTAACTTTATATTCTGTAACTAAAGATAAAGTGCCATTTATTATTTTAATTGAAAATAGACAATTAAGTAATTCTTTTAAAGAATATTTTGAATGGCTTTGGAGATTATCCAAAGATTAATTTTAATTAATCCTTCTCCCATTCTCATAAACAAACATTTTTCTTTTTCCTAGCTCTTTAAAAAATTCTTTCCAGGGTACAACAGCTTCCGGACCGTAAACTCCAGATTCTTTAATTAAACCATTTTTTAACATCTGCGACATAATTGAGATTGATCTTCCAGTATCGATATTGCTTCCTGCTTCTTCCCATCCTTTTACTGTTCTAACTATACAATTCATTTCTGTTTTTTTGTCTGCTGCTGATTTTTTACCATATAGCTTAACCCATATATTTTCAATTTCTTTATATCCTTTAGGAATATTTAACCTGCCTAAAACCTTATCGGCAAAATCAACAGGTTTTATTTTAACTCCATTTATTTCAATAGGGGTATTAGAATTAAAACCTAAATCAATCAAGGTTTTTATTACATTATATGAGTGCTCTGGAAATCCAGCCATATAGTGGATATTTTTCAAACCTTTATTCTTAAAGTATTTGCTAAAAGTGTATACTTCGGAATGTACAATGCAGTATGTTGTCTGTTTTCCTACTTCTTTAAAATTAAGAGTTCCCATGCATAAAAGTCTATTTTCCTTGACATATTTTCCATAATGATAAGTCACCGGCATTTCAGTAAATTCACTTAATATACTGTGTATAGAGTATGGAATTACAAATTTCTTAATATTCGAATCCCATGCAAATCCAAGTTCAATTGTATCAACACTGTCAAATTTTTCTACAGCATAAGCTGCCATAACATTCGCAATTCCCGGAGTCGAGCCGCAGCCGGTTATATTTACTATTCCTGCTTTCTTGAAATCTTTATCGAGCTTAAATTGTTCTAAAGTTATTTTTTGCAATCCTCCAAGATCAGTGCACGATCTTTTTGTTTTCAAACATGCCTTCATAATCTCCACGTTATAAGTCAGCTCAGCACAATTTACAACTACTTCAGCTTGTGATTTTTTTATCGCACTAATAATATTATCAGTATTTCGCAGATCTACATAAATAAATCCGGCTTTTTTATTTTTTAATAAATTTTTAACAGCTTCCTTATTTCTACCGGCAAGCACAACACTATAACCAGATTCCAGCAGATCACGCGCACATATTTTTCCTTGCTGTCCTGTTCCTCCAAATACAATAAAGTCGTACTTCATTTCAGCCTTTTGCCATTTTTCAAAATGTCAATTCCTCTTTGTTTTAATTCCAGAAAGAAAGACATTGGATTTATAGCTTTTTCTGGAGCCAAAACCCCAGAGCCCACAATTCTCTTCTCGGCAATCATCTGCGCAGCAATAGAACACGGAATTCCCGTATCAAGAATCCAGGACGATACATCATTATTAGATTTTGCAACAGCATCTATTATCAATTTATCATTATCAAAATTTACTCTCAATAATTCTTTATCATTTACCTTTGCTCCAGGTTTTGGAGCAAATCTTTCCATTATTTTATCAGTTATATCAATAATTTTTAATTCTTTTCCAGAAATAGAAATTGAGTTCGGGGAAGTAAAGCCTAGTTCTATCAGCTTTTTTATTTTTTTGCTGAAATCCTCTGAAAACGTGACTCTAAACTCGCAATTTTTTAATCCGTTTTTTGCAAAGGAATATGGAAAAGTTGCAAGTTCAGAATGCAAGGTGTAAAATCCGCTTTGTTTGCCAAATTCTTTTCCAAAATCATATTCTTTCCTGCCGGAACCAGGACCTGCAAATATTAACTTTCCATTTTCCAAAACAGTAGCTTTCATTGTAAATTCATCGACAATTGTTTTGAAACTATATGGCAAAACAAATCCTTTGTTTTCATAATCTAAGTCGGCAAAAGTAATTTCAATCGATTTGAAATTTTTAAGCAATCTGGAACCATAGGTAGCCATTATATTTGTTATTCCAGGCGTCCCCCCGATTCCAAGTATAGCCAGCTTTCCTATTTTCTTAAAATCGCGATCAAGTTTAATTTGTTTCTTGGTTTCATGAAATAATCCTCCTAAATCAACATAATTTATTTTTGCTTTCAGGCAAGCCCCCATTATCTGAACATTAAAATAATATTGAACACAATTTATGCACACATCACTTCCTTTTAACAAGTCAACAAGTTGATTTTCATTATTAATATCAATTTCTTTTGCTTTTACTCTGGACGATTTAAAGGAGTGTGCATATTCATTTGCCTTTTTTAAATCGCGGCCGGCAACAATTATCTCAGAATTTTTAGAATACTTATACAGGTCTGCAACAACAGCTTTTCCAATTATTCCATATCCTCCAAGAACGACGAACTTCATTTATGTCAGCCCAATATAAACGTGTTTTAGATAAGTGTATTCCTCGAGGCTCTGGATTCCCAGATCACGGCCATGTCCGCTCTGCTTTAGACCGCCGTGAGGCATCTCGCTTGCAAGAGGCAGATGATCATTTATCCAAACTTCTCCAAATCGCATGGCGTTTGCAACTCGAAATGCTCTCTTAACATTATTTGTCCAGACGCTGCTTGCTAAACCATAATCTACAATGTTTGCTTTTTCTATAACTTCTGCTTCTGTCTTAAAACTAGACAAAGGAATAATCGGGCCAAAAATCTCTAGCTTACAGAGGTTGCTTTCTTGCTGAAAATCTTTTATTATTGTTACGGGAAAGAAATATCCCTTTTTTGGAGCCTTTGATTGATAAACCACTTTTTCTCCTTTCCATAAGTTCTTGAGAAAAGAGGCAACTCTTTCCTGCTGCTTTTTAGATATTAATGGGCCGATTTGTGTTTTTGGATTGCTAGGATCTCCAATAACAATTTTTTTTGCATATTCTACAACAAGTTTAGTAAATTTTTCATATACTTTTTCTTGAACATAAATTCTTGCAGCAGCAGTACAATCCTGTCCGGAATTAATTGTCGATCCATCAATAACATATCTTGCTGCTTTCTCCAAATCTGCATCTTCAAAAACAATGAATGGTGCTTTCCCTCCTAACTCTAAATGAACTTTTTTTAAGCTGCTTGCAGCAAGTCTTGATAGTTCCTTGCCTGTTTCAGTGTTTCCTGTCAAAGAAATAATGTCTATTCCAGGATGTCTTGCCAAAAGAGTTCCGATAATTTCTCCTGATCCCGTTATAACATTAATCACTCCTTTTGGAAATCCAGCTTTTTCTGCCAATATTGCAAGCTCAAGAGTTGTTAATGGAGTATTTGAAGAAGGCTTTATGATTATTGTGTTCCCAACTGCGACTGCTGCGAGTTTCCAGCACGCAATCATAAAAGGATAATTCCATGGGACAATTGCAGCAACAACACCATGCGGTTCTCTTCGCAGTATTGATGTTCCAAGAGGTTTATGTTCTTTTTCTTCACTCATTCCAAGAAAGTGAGAATCAATATACTCTCCAGCTGCCGCCGCCGTTAAAGTTCTGCATGCTCCAGCATAAAATCTTATATTATCAATCGCAAATCCGATGTCAAGTCTTGCAAGGGAAATTGTTTTCCCTGCATTTTGCGATTCAATTTTGGCAAGTCTCTCCTTATTTTCTTCAATCAGGCCCGCTAGCTTCAAAAGTAATTCTGCTCTCTCGCTTGGAGTTGTGTTTTTCCAGCTTTGAAAAGCAGATCTAGCCGCCTTTACTGCAAGATCTACATCTTTATCATTTGATTCAGTTATTTCAGTAATTTTTTGTTCGGTAAACGGATTAATTACGTCCCTTGTCTTATTGGATACGGCAGTCCACTGTCCCCCAATGTAATTTTTCCATTTATCTTGCTTAATTTCTTTAATTTTCATTTTGTTTTTAGCAGTTTTTTAAGCATATCCTCATCATATCCAACTACTACCTTCTTATTAACAACTATAACTGGAACTCCCTGCTGCCCGGAAAGCTTAATCATCTCTTGCGCTGACCTCATATTTCTAGAAACATCAATTTCTTTATATTTCACTTTTTTTGCCTTAAATAGATCCTTTGTCTTTCCACACCATACACAATACGGCGTAGTGTATATTTTAGCGTCCATTTTCCCTTTCTTCTTGTTTCTCTCCTTCTTTTATCTAATTATTCTCGGATTTATTTAAACTTATCCCTAGATAACTATAGTTTTACCTTAGAGAAAGAGCAGGAGCAGGAGCAGGTGTAAGATCTAGCATTGTTAATAATCCCGGATTTGCCTTTAGAACGGCCGGAATTAAATTAACGGCATGGCTTGTTGTAGTAATCTTTCCAGTTGGAACATTCATAACTTCTGTAATTCTTGGCTTTCCATTGATTATTATTGTATTT
>Ga0247727_10003919_pt1 | contig 32352 bp, 21 predicted proteins | sample WisWelCaveWW1625_FD_202498 | JGI IMG/M metagenome (GOLD analysis project Ga0247727, IMG submission 202498) | Biofilm microbial communities from Wishing Well Cave, Virginia, United States - WW16-25 | ecosystem: Environmental > Aquatic > Deep subsurface > Groundwater > Cave microbial mat | place...
GAGCCAGCCCGCCGGACAGGAAAATGTAGATGACAGACTTGGCGCGAGCCGCGGCAGTGGTGTGACCGGCTGATCCGGCTGCCACGGCGGCCATCGACCGCAGTCCGGCCAAGTGATTCATGCCCAGACCGAGCAATCCGACGGCCCCGGCCTGAATCGCGGCCCGGCGTGAGATCGTCGGATGTTTTGATTGGGGTAATTGGGGCGGGTGAAATCGCGGCATGACTCGAATCCTCGCTGGCGAAGACCTCGCGCATCAAACGGCAAAAGCATAAACGCGCACTGATGTTGCAACAAGTCCAATCAGTGCGTAGAATTCTGGCCGATGACCTGATAGACTCGCGGTCGATAAATGGAGCGAGGCGCACGCCGAATAACCTGCCGACCAAGGAGCCTGCCAATGCTAACCATCTTCGGAAAGAGCCATCGCTTCTGCGACGGCGTTTCGCGTCGAAGTTTTTTGAAAATTGGAGCGCTGGGCGTCGGTGCCGGAGCGCTTGGCCTGTCGGACATTTTCCGCCATGAGGCCCGGGCGGGCACCGGCTCGCGGCACAAGGCCGTGATTCACATTTACCTCGGCGGCGGCCCGCCGCATCAGGACATGTGGGAGATCAAGACCGACGCGCCGTCAGAAATCCGCGGCGAATTCAAGCCGATTTCGACGAAGGTGCCGGGCATTCAGATTGGCGAAGTTTTCGGCAAGATCGCGGCGCGGATGGACAAGTTCGCCGTGATTCGTTCGGTGGCCGGTTGCGTGGATCGGCACGACCCGGTGCAGTGTCTGACGGGTTGGCCATTCGGTTCGCTGAAGGAACTTAACGGCCGGCCGAGCATCGGTGCGGCGATCGCGAAGTTGCAAGGGCCGGTCGATCTGTCCGTGCCGCCGTTCATCGGAATGGCCAATAAGACGCAGCACATGCCGTGGTCCGATCACGGTCAGACCGGATTCCTCGGACCGTCGTTCGCCGCGTTCAAGCCGGACGGCGACGGCCTCGCGAATATGAAACTCAACGGCATCACGCTCGACCAACTCGGCGACCGCAAGCGGCTGCTCACCAGCTTCGATACGCTGCGTCGCGACATTGATTCGAACAGCGAGATCCAGGCGGTGGACTCGTACACGTCCAAGGCGTTCGACGTGCTGACGTCGAGCAAACTCGTTGACGCACTTGATCTGTCGAAGGAAGACGCGCGGGTCCGCGAGGCATACGGCGACGGCAAGCCGTACAAATTTCAGTTCGACGGCGCCCCGACCGTGAACGATCAACTGCTGGTCGCTCGCCGGCTCGTCGAAGCCGGCGCCCGCGTGGTCACGCTCACTTTTGGCCGATGGGACAGCCACGGCGACAACTTCGGACTGGTCCGCGATCATGGCGGGAAGCTCGACCAGGGCCTGTCCGCGCTGGTGGACGATCTCGATTCGCGCGGCATGCTCGACGACGTGACGGTGATTGCGTGGGGCGAGTTTGGCCGCACGCCGAAGATCAACAAGGGCGCGGGCCGCGACCACTGGCCGCAAGTCAGTTGCGCGATCCTCGCCGGCGGCGGAATGCGGACCGGCCAAGCGATTGGCTCCACCAATCGCTTGGGCGAAGTGCCGAAGGACCGCCCGGTTCACACGCAGGAAGTCGTTGCGACGCTTTACCACAATCTCGGCATCGACACGAGCACGACGACGCTGAACGATCCGGCCGGCCGGCCGCAGTATCTGGTCGAGCGCCCGGCAATTCACGAACTCGTGTAAGTCGTGGCGAACGATTGGTTTCACAAGACCGCAACGGGCGTGATGACTGATCATCACGCCCGTTTCTATTTGTTGATCGTCGCGGTCCGCCTTGCCGGCGCTGCCACTCGTCAGCTAATTTAGAAACCCGCCGCGAACTGGCGAGCACGGGCGTGTACCGCCCGCTCGCCGGTCACGCCTGAAGCCAAGCGATTGAAGGAGACAACATGAATTTGACCAAGCCGTTGGCCGCCGCCGTCACCTGCTGCCTGCTCGTCGCCGGTCCCGCGCTGGCCGCCGACGTGGACTTCGTGAAGGAGATCAAGCCGATCATCGAGCGGACGTGCCTCAAGTGTCACGGCCCGGAGAAGCCCAAAGGCGGACTGCGGCTCGACACCTACGAAGGCCTGATGAAAGGCGCCAAGAGCGGCAAGATCGTCGTGCCGGGCAAGGCCGACGAAAGCCGGCTCTACGAAGTGCTCACGCTCGAAAAGGATGATCCGGACCGCATGCCCAACGAAGGCGAATCGCTCAATAAACTGGAGCAGGAGCTGATCAAGGATTGGATCAATCAAGGCATGAAGTGGCCGGACAAGCTCGTGCTCACTCCGCCGGCCGGCACGAACAAGCCGACCGAGGCGCCGGTCGATCCGGGCCTGCCGATTTCCGACGCCGAAAAGGCCGCCGTGGCCAAAGTGCAAAAGCTCGAAGCGCTCGCGATGCGGCTCGCACAAAACACCAACCTGCTCCGCATCGACTTCAGCCTGCAGGGCAAGAATGTGAAAGACGACGACCTCGCCGCGCTCAAGGACATCCCGAACCTCGTCGAACTCAACCTCGGCGGCACGACGACCAGCGACGCCGGCGTGGCGCACGTGAAGCCGCTCACGAATCTCACGCGGCTACAACTTCACCGCACGAAGATCACCGACGCGGGCCTGGAAAATCTCAAGGGCCTGCAAAAGCTGTCGTCGCTAAACCTGTACGGCACCGAGATCACGGACAAGGGCCTTGAGTCGCTGAAAGAGTTGAAGAACCTGAAAAAACTCTACGTCTGGCAGAGCAAGGTAACCGCCGACGGCGCGAAGAAGTTGCAGGAGGCCGTGCCCGGCTTGGTCATTGAAATGGGCTACGAGGCCAAGCCGGCCGAGCAGCCAAAGGCCGAAGAGAAGAAGGACGAGAAGAAAGAGGAAAAAAAGGAGGAAAAGAAATAGGCTATTCACGCCGAATCTACCGCGATGACTTTGCGGACACTGTCCGCTCGCGTGAGTGGTAGTCTCGAACCACTTGCAATTCCGGCCCGGCACCGCAAATCGAAGTCAATCGGCAACGCACGTTTCGGCCCGCGCGCGAACGCGAGCCGATGATCCGACGGAGGACCACCATGAAACCGCGAGTGCTCCGAAGCTGTTTGGCAATGACCGCCGCGTCGTTGATCTGCGGCGTCATTGCAGCACAAGAACTGTCGCCCGCAACGTACGATCGTCTGCGCGAGCGGATCGACGTGACGCCGGACGAACTACGCTGGCAGCAAGTGTCGTGGCTCTCGTTCTGGGATGGCGTCGTCGCGGCCCAGCGGCAGGATCAGCCAATCTTCTACTGGATTTACTTCGGCGACCCGCGCGGCGGCTGCTGACAAAACGGCGTCCGCAGCAGACAGTTGGTCTGCAACGATCCGCGCGTGATCAAGCTGCTCGACCGATTCGTCCCGGTCGTGGATAGTCCGAGCAACTACACGGAAGCCGCTCACGACCGATTGCAGTATCGGCTCGTCGAGCAGGTGCTCAATCAAACGGTTTATCATCAAGTCTCCGGCGCGCAGGGGCTGTACGTGATCACGCCGAGCGGCCGGCTGATCGCCGGAACGACCGAGCATTCCAACCCGGTCCGCGTGCTCGCGGAGATGCAGCGCGGGTTGGAGGCGTACTCGAAACTTGCTAAGTCGGAGAGGCTGCTGCCGCGCGAGCCAGTCGCCGACTCCGATCGCGTAGTCGCGCGGAGCGCCGACGCGCAGCCGCCCGACGGCGGGCTGGTGTTGCGCATGGTCACGCGCGGGCTGGACGATTCCAACGTGGGCCGCGACGACACGCGGCACAGTTCGTTTTACAAGCTGGATCGCGTGTGGCTGACGCGCGAGCAGGCACGTTCATTTGTGCCGCTCACGCTCCGCGCCGGCGAACGGACGACGGTGCGCGGCGCCGGACTGGCAATCCTCACGCGACTGCACCTCGGCGTCTTCATCCAGCCGAATCCGCCGTGGAACGGCGAAGACGTGAAGGACGTGCAGTTCGTTTCCGAAATCGCCTCGGTGCGAGGCAGCACGGTCGAAGTGAAATTCAGCGGCAACGCTCGGTACGAAGCGAACAACCGCTTCAACAATCGTCGCTACACCACGCGACTGCTCGGCCGCGCAACGTTCGATTTGCGCGCGGAGCGGTTCGAATCGTTTGAGCTACTGGCCGTTGGCACTCACACTTTGGGCGACGCCGGCGAAGATCAGCGAGTTCGCGGCCCCAAGTCGATCCCGCTCGGCGTGCTGTTCACGATGAACGGCAACAACGCCAACGACGACGCCGCGCCGCATCATCTGCACCAGTACGAGTGGGTCACGCGCTCGGCGGCACGGTAGGACTGGGCGACGCGACTCGGCCGCGTCCGGAACGAATGGGTCTTGATTTAGGCGACAATGGTGGCGCTGACGATTTGTGCCCACGGGCCGACTTCGCCGCGGCGGTTGACCCATCGCCCCCAGTATTCGACTGTCTTGCCGCCGTCGGTCGCGGGGAAGTCGATCGTGTGTGGTGTTCGCGGGTCCTCGATGACAAACGTCAAGTCCGCCTCGTCGATCGGTGCGCCACCGCCGATCGGGGCCGGACCGGCCGGGCCGACGATCCTCATCCAGAGTTGCATGCCGCGCACGTTTGGCGGTTTGGCGCGGCCGCCCCCTTCGGCCTGCGTGCGGGCAAAGTGAACGACGTGCCGCAGTCGTTGCGAAGTGTCCACACTCAGAACCGGTGCAGTGGTGGGCGGCCCGGCGGGCGTCGGTTGCTGGTCGGGCACCGTGATCTTGAGCCCGGCGCGATGTTCATTCGTCGTCGTGGAACGGCGCGTGATGACTTGGCTTTCTTCGCGGAGGATCGCTTCGTATGCCCCCTGCGCGCTGGTTTGCTCTTGGGTCGCGGCGCGCAGCGGCGTCTCCAACGCCAGTCGATTATCTCGCGCTGTGCGCCAACGCGTCTTGGCCGCGTTAATGGCGGCGAGCTTCGCCGCATCCAACAGCAGCACGGCGGCATTGGCCGTCGCGTAGGTCACCCAATTGTTTTGCCAGTCATCGAACTCATTGATTTCGTCGGGCACGTAGTCGGCCATGATCGATCTCCTTTCGGGGGAGCGTTAGCGGGAATTGATTGGCCAATCTCCCGGTGGTCATTTAGTTGTACGCCATGCGCGAGCGGTGGTTCAAAGATTCTCGCTCTATCTGCGGCGAGCAGATTCCCGCCGTCCCGCCGGTCCGTTACACGAGATTCCCGGCTCGAATCCGGCTCAGGAAATGATTCCCTGACTTCAGGGACCGGAATCCTGAGTCCAGTGAAGCGTCGCCCGACTTCAGGGAATCGTTCCCTGCGTTCAGGCGAGCGTTCCCTGGTTCCGGGAAACCATTTACTGAGGTCAGGGAACGGTTCCCTGAACGCCGGGATCCATTCCCTGACCTCAGGGATCCATTCCCTGACATCAGGGAATCGTTCCCTGAACCCAGGGAATCGTTCCCGGAGGCCTGAAATCCAGGGTTCTAACCAAAAACAGCGGAATTCCCAGTTTCTCATTGACTTACTGAGTTGATGTGGCAAAATATGAATCTTTGGAAGAATGGGAGCTTTGAGAATTACCGTGAGAGTCGAACAACTCGTCAGATTCACTAAACGTCGTTCTGAATCGCACGAGAAAAAAGGTCTCGCGGGTACGGCGTGCTGGTGTTTGTGAGTGCGGCAGTTGAGCGTTGCGGAGCGTTGCGGATCGGTTTTTTTCGCGGTTGGCAAACAACAGGGAGTCCACACCATGAAGCGTCACGATGCATCTCGTTTTTCGTTTTCATCCTTCTTTGGTCGGCTTCATGGCAAGAACAACAGTTCGCCCGGTGCCACGCAATCCTCGTTGGCCGCACGGCGTACCCGCTCGCGGCCGCTCGTGCTGGAGCATCTCGAAGAGCGCACGCTGCTGGCGACGATCCACGTCACCCAAACGACGCAGGACATTACCACCGATTCCGGCTGTTCGCTGCAAGAGGCGATCTACTCGGCCAACTTCGACGAGGCCAAGGCCGTCGATCCGTCCAACCTGAGTCAGTTCATCACCACCGGATGTACGCCCGGTAGCGGTGCGGACACGATCGTGTTGGCGCCAAACGCGCTCTATCAGATGTCCGGATTCGTGCAGGATCTGTTCAACCCCGCAGGAATCACCGCGACGCCGGTTGTGTCGTCCACGATCACGATCCGGGGCAACGGCGCCACGCTCGAGCGCACGGGCGCCCAGGACATTCGGGCGTTTGTGATCACCACGAACGCCGTCGATCCCGCTGTGATGGGCAATGGCAATCTCACGCTTCAGAATTTGTACATCAAGAATTTCCGGACTCACGGCGGCGACGGCGGCACTCATGGCGGCGGCGGCGGGCTGGGAGCCGGCGGCGCGATCTACAACGCGCGCGGCACGCTGACGATCGAGAACAGCACCTTCGAGGGCAACTTCGCCAAGGGCGGCGCTGGTGGCGCGGCCAACGCGGGCGCCTTCGGTGCTGGTGGTGGCGGCGGCCTGGGCGGCGATGGTGGCGACGGCCTGACCGGTGCTGGCGGTGGCGGCGGCGCGCGCGGAATTGGCGGCACGGGTGTGGACTCCGGCGGCGGAGGCGGCGGTACGGCCAACGATGGCGCCGGTGGTGGCGGCGAGGGTGCGGTCGGCGGCAACGGCGGCAATCGCTGTGGCGGCGGTGGTGGCGACGACACGAACGGCTCGCGCAACGGCACTGGCGGCGCCTGCGCCGGGGGTGCCGGCGGTGGTGGCGCCGAGATGGGCGGCAATGGTGGCAACGGTGCCTACGGCTCCGGCGGCGGCGGTGGCGCCGAGAACAACACTCTCTCCTTGGGCGGCAAGGGCGGAAACGGCGGCTTTGGGGGTGGGGGTGGTGGCGGCGGCAGCTCCGCAACGACGGGCGGGGATGGCGGCAACGCGGGCTTCGGAGCCGGCGCGGGCGGTGGCGGATTGGGCCCGTCCCTCGGTGGGGCGGCCGGCGCCGAGCATGCCTTCGGCGGCTTCGGCCAGCCGGGCACGACGACCTCCGGCGGTGTCGGCGGTAATGGCTGCGGCATGGGCGGCGCGATCTTCAACGAGAGCGGCACGCTGGTCATTCGCAACAGCACCTTCTTCGCCAACAGGGCCGAAGGGGGTGCCGACGGCGCAGGCACGCCAGCAATCTGGCCGCGCTGCGTTGGCAGTGGCGCGGTCACCAGCCGTAATGGATCGACGACGATCATCGACTCGACGTTCAGCAACACTCGTGCCCGCATGGACATCCTGGTGATTGGGGACGGCGCCACGGCAAACTTCGAGCTACGCAACACCATCCTCGCCAACAACCTCGACACCGGGCTTATCCCTGCTGGCCAGGACTGTCAAGTCCTGACTGCCAACGGAGGTTCCGTCGCGCAGAACAACAGCGGCAACCTGATCGAGGTCAACGCTGCGTCGGGTGCCTGCTCTGGCGTGGCAACCGGAGGTGATCCACTTCTAAGACCACTCAGGATAAACGTGCCAGGAAACACTCCCACCATGGCGGTGCCTTTCGACAGCCCGGCGGTGGACGCGGCCGACGACGCGGAATCGCTCGCAACCGATCAGCGCGGCGTGACGCGCCCGCAAGGTGCCCACAGTGACATCGGCGCGTACGAAGTTGCAGCGGCGGATGTTTCGATCACGAAATCCGCGAACGTCGATGTGGCAATTGCCGGCGAGGAACTCTTCTACAACATTCATTTGCACAATTTCGGGCCGGGGTTTGCCACGAATGTCGTGGTGACCGATACCTTGCCCACGGGGCTGGTGTACCTCGGTGACACAGCTTTTACCAATCCGCCGGGCGGTTGCGTGCTGGCGGCCAGTACGTTGACGTGCAATGTTGTGGACATCCCCCCGGATGGCGACCTTGACTTCAAGATCAAGGTCCGCGTCCCCGCCGACTTTGTCGCAATGGAAGCCGATGGCACGAAAACGGTCAGCAACACCGCGACGGTCACGAGCGATTTCGACACCAATCCGACCAACGATTCCTCCACGGAACTCACCTTTGTGGAGGACGAGGCGGACCTGCGGATCACCAAGTTCGTGGAACAAAACAGCACCATCCTGGCCGGCGACATCTTCTGGTACACGATTTTCGTGGACAACCTCGGTCCCAGCGCTGCCAGAAACGTCGTCATTCGCGATACATTGCTCAACAGCAATGCCATCCAAATCCAAAGCTGTGCTTTCTCGGTCTCACAGGGGGGCGGAGTGATCGAGGATTTCGACTGCACCACGGGCACTGTTGCCCAGACGCAGTTCGGCTCAGACGTCGGCATTTTTAGCACGAACTTTCTCATGCCGACTGGGCGATTCCCTGATCCAACGCCAATGGACCCCACGGCCACCGAGGATTTAGGCCGTCTCCGTCTGGCGTTCCGCATGTCGTTTACCGACAACGGCACCGACACCTCAAGCGATGACCGGACCGACATTGTCACGGTGGACAACACGGCTCGAGTGTTTTCAGCCACTCCCGACCCGGACAGCTCGAACAATCTTGCTACCGTGGACCTCACGGTTATCCCCGCCGCCGATCTGGCGCTGACGATAACGAGGACGGGTGAGGAGCAGCAGACCAACCAAGCCGGACTGATGTTCAACAACGCGATCTTCGGTCAGGCCTTCCCCACCGGGCCCAATTACTTCTCCTCGATCCGCGTCACCGCAGGGCGGCGCATCCAGTACTCGCTGACGGTCACCAACAACGGACCCTCCGATGCAAATAACGTCGTCGTGTCGGACCTCTTGCCTGAAGGAGTCACGATCTATCAAGGGAGTCTCAGCACCGTGTCGAATCTTGGCACGCCCAAGGGAAGCTGTGACGGCGGCACGTCCGGAGAACCTCTGAACCGCATCGTCTGCGGCCTGGGAACGCTGGATGCGGTTGCGGCCAATCCTATGAACCAACTCGCAACTGATGTCACTTCCGTCACCATAACGTTCGAGGTCGTCGTGGACGCCTCGGTGCCCGCCGGGAATGTGCTCGTCAACGAGGCCAACGTGACTTCGGACACCTTCGAGCTCGATAACGACGATAACCAAGCCCGAACGGAAAACACCGTGCTCGCCGCCGCCGACCTCAGTCTGAGCAAGTCGAGCGTCGGCGAGAATGTCATCGGCTACAGCGCGACGCTGGACCGATTGCTTGAGAACGACATTGTCGGTGCCGTCACCGCGGGCATGGTGCTTCGCTACCAGGTCTCGGTGCAGAATGACGGGCCTTCGGACTCGCAGAACGTCACAATCTCCGATGCGTTGCCCAGCACGCCCTTGCCTGGTCCCGTGACATTCTTGAGTTCCGACGGCGCTGATTGCAGGCCGAATGCCGTGGACAACGACACCCTGTTCTGCTCCGTCGGGACGCTGGCGGCTGGTGAACGGCGGACTTTTGATGTCTACGTTTTCGTCGATCCCTCAGTCCCCGCTACCACGTTGCTGACGAACTGCGTTACCGCTTTGACGGGATCGAGTAACGTTGTCCCGCCCGGCGTACCGCCGTCTCTCCTGACCGGAGGTCCGACCCAGTCGCTCACATTCGATCCACTCACAACTAATAACACCAACGTGTGTACGTTCCCCGAGGTGAGAACGTCGGCCGATCTGGAAATCACGAAGTCGGCCGTGCCGCCCAAGCTCTTCCCCGGCGACGAGCTGCGGTTCCACATCCGCGTCGAGAACCACGGTCCGTCGGCCGCCTCGAACGTCATCGTCACCGACACGCTCCCGGTGGGCATCAAGTTCGAATTCGATACGGACACCTGTTCGCTGTTGCAAAACTTCCCGCCGGAAGTCGTCAGATGCTCGCTCGGCACGATGCAGCCCGGCGAGGTAGTTGAGTTCGACATCTGGGGCGAGGTCACTGCGGCCACGCCCTCCGGAGTGGAGTTGTGCAATACGGCCACCGCGTTATCGACCGCGCCCCCGAGCCCATTCACGACGGACTTCAACTTGACGAACAACACGGCCATCGCCTGCCTCTTCACCGTCCCCGGCGCCGATCTGTCGGTGACGAAATCGGGTCCGGCGACGATCAACCCCGGCACGAACATCACCTACACGATCACGGTGAGTAACGCCGGACCGACGGCCGGGATCAATGCCGTGCTCGAAGATTTCATTCCCGCCGGCGAGCGCACGCTCTCGGTCACGCCGGAAACCGGCAACTGTCTTGCGGGCGTTTCGGGCGACGCACAGCGGCCTACGACGTGCAATCTGGGCACGATCTCGGCCGGCGACAGCGTGGACATCACCGTCGTGGTCGAAGCCGACAACTGCCTGGAGGACCTCGACCAACTGTTTAACGACGTCGCGGTTCGATCGGACACGTTCGACGAAGACACGTCGAACAACGTTTTCCATTCCACCACCGAAGTTCGTCAAAGTGCCAACGGCAACGTGACCGCGGCCGGCCGCGGCCGCTTGTCGATCGTCGGCGACAATTTCAACAACACCATTCGTATCGAGAACGCGCCGGACGCCGGCCGTTTCGCGTTCCGCGTCGTCCCCTTCGGCGGCACGCTCATCAACGGCGAGTGCCGTTCCGTTCAGGTCCACGGCATCAAGAAGGGCATCTCGATTCGCATGGGGCGAGCCAACGACACCATCCTGTTCGCCGGACCTCTTTCGGTTCCGTCGAGTTTGAACATCATTGCCGGGATGGGCGACGATTTCATCGAACTGAAAAACGTCACGGTGGTCGGCAACCTGTCGATTCGCGCCGACGGCGGACGCGATTACGTGGCGCTGATCGATTCCGTGTTCGAATCCGACTCGGACACGGGCGTGAGTATCCGCACCGGACTCGAAAACGACGAAGTCCTGATCGATGGTTCGATCTTCAACACAGGCGTGATCGTGCGGAACGACGGGCACGACGACTTGGTGCAGGTGGTCGATTCCGATTTCAACGGCACCGCGTTGTTCCAGGGCGGCATCGACACGGACACCTTGGACGCCGGAATCCTCAACGGAAATACGTTTAGCATCCTGCCGAGGATTCGGGCGTTTGAGAACATTCTGTAATTGGATCAGCCACTCGTCTCGCGAGGTCGGGACAAGATGCCTTGAAACGATCAAGCACATTCAGGGCTAATGTGCAGCCGGAGCCGCCAACGCCGCCGCGTTTGTTCGCGTCTCACTGCCGGCCGTAGCGACGCTGCGAATGATCTCGGCCGCGCGCTCGGCCGCCGCGCGACTGACATCGAGGTGCGTACACGCGCGAAGCGTCTGCGGACCGCCCGTGCTCAAGAGCACGCCGTGCGGCTTGACGCGTGCGACGACTTCCGCGGCCGTGCCGAGTTCGCGATCCACGTCGAACCAAATGATGTTCGTTTCGACCTTGGGCGGCGCCAGGCGCAGCCCGTCGGTTTCGCGAATTGCCGCGGCGATGATCTGCGCGTTGTCGTGATCCTCGCGCAGCCGCGCGATGTTGTTTTGAATTGCGAAGAGCGCGCCCGCCGCGGCGATCCCGCCCTGCCGCATGCTGCCACCGAGCACCTTGCGCACGCGCCGCGCCTTCGCGATCAACTCCGCGGGCCCGGCCAGCGCCGAGCCGATCGGGGCGCCAAGTCCCTTCGAGAAACAAATGGAGACGGTGTCAAAGTGTTTGGCATATTCGGCCGCGGGGATGCCGGTTTTCACGACCGCGTTCATGATCCGTGCGCCGTCGAGGTGCGTGGCCAATCCGTGCTCGCGTGCCCAGGCCGTGATGCGAGCAAAGTTCTCGAGCGGCTGCACTCGGCCGCCGCCGCGATTGTGCGTGTTTTCAAGACACACCAGCCGCGTGCGCACGTAGTGCTCGTTCGGCGGCCGGATCATGCCCTCGAAATCATCCACGTCGAGGACGCCGAAGTCGCCGGGAATGGTGCGACACATCACGTGCGACAACACAGCCGGCCCGCCCGCCTCGTACGTGTAAATGTGGCATGTCGCCTCACAGAGCAATTCATCGCCTGGCTGCGTGTGTACTTTCACCGCGATCTGATTGGACATCGTGCCCGACGGCACGTACAGCGCGGCCTCCTTGCCGAGCAGTTCGGCCGTACGCCGCTGCAGCTCGTTGATCGTCGGGTCCTCGCCGTGTACGTCGTCGGCCACCTCGGCCCGCGCAATGAACTCGCGCATCGCCGGGGTCGGCTTGGTCACGGTGTCGCTTCTCAGGTCAATCACCGGTTCGGGCATCGTCTTCTCCTCATGAAGTCGTCCAGCCCTTCTATCACGGCGCGAACCGACAGGCAACGGCAATGGACCGGCGACGCACGAGCGCGAGCGAAGTCCCACTCAATGCTCGGCTTGCTCGACTCGCCCTAGAACTGCGGCTGAGTCCGCGAATCAACACAGTGTCGCGGTTGGCCGGGTTCGCGTCGTCTTTAAGCGATTCCGGCAAGGAAATTCTACGCGGTCATTGACATCGACAAGATTTGGCAGTATCGACATGAGTCAGGAACATCTGATCGCCATCCGCGTTTCAGAATTTTGCTCCCCATGAAAACGATGATCAACGTTCGCAAGATATCGTGCGCCGAGCCGGGCGCCGCCGAGCAGATCGCGGAGATTCGCCGCAAGCTGAGCATGAACGGCGACATGATCAGTGCCGCCGGCCGCGCGCGCACGATCGAGGTGTTTGGCGAGCCGCTATCGCCGAACGAGGTCGTCCGTCGTATCTGCCGCGACGTGCGCGAACGCGGCCTGGACGCGGTGCTCGACTACACGCGGCGAGTCGATCGCGTGGAACTGACGGCCGCGACGGTTCGCGTAACCGCGGACGAACTTCGGCAGGCGCACGCGGTGGCCGCACCGGAATTCCTCGCGACCGTGCGCCGCGTGCGGGCGAGGATCTTTCAATTTCAATTCGGCGTGCTCAACCGCGACGCGTCGCTCTGCGTGACCGGCAAATTCGAGTTGCAGCTTCGGTATCGGCCGCTGCGGCGTGTCGGCATCTGCGTCCCCGGCGGCGCGGCGGCCTACCCGTCGACGATCTTGATGACCGCCGTGCCGGCTCAGGCCGCTGGTGTGCCCGAGATTGCCGTCGTCTCGCCGCCCACTCGAAACGGCGCGAACAACCCGGACGTGCTCGCTGTCTGTCATGAACTGGGTATCCGCGAAGTCTACCGCGTCGGCGGCGCACAGGGCGTGGCCGCGCTCGCGTTCGGCTGCAAGGGAATCGAGCCGGTGGACAAAATCGTCGGGCCGGGCAACTTGTTCGTCACGCTCGCGAAACGCGAGGTCTTCGGCCACGTGGACATCGACATGCTGGCCGGGCCGACCGAAGTCGTGGTGATCGCCGACGCGTCGGCTAATCCGGCCTACGTCGCCAGCGACCTGATCTCACAGGCCGAGCATTCGCCGGGCGCGAGCTTGTTGGTCACTTGGCATGAGCCGCTCGTCGAACGGGTCGTCGAGGCGATCGACGAGCAACTGGAAAAACTTTCGCGCGGACAACTCGCGCGTGAGAGCCTGGAGGAATTCGGCGCCATGATCGTCGCCCGCAGCCGCGCGGAAGCGATCTCGATCGCGAACCAGATTGCCGCCGAGCACGTCCACGTTGTGACCGAGGATGCGGAGGTCGTCGCGAACGAAATCGAATCCGCCGGCGCGATATTCGTCGGCGAATACAGTCCGGTCGCGGTCGGCGATTACGTCGCCGGCCCGTCGCACGTGCTCCCGACCGGCGGCAGCGCCCGGTTCGCGAGCGGACTGTGCGCCAACGACTTCCTCAAGCGTGCCAGCGTGATTCAGTTCACCGCCAGCGGATTGCGGGCCGTGGCCGAAGACGTGAGGCTGCTGGCCCAGAAGGAAGGGCTGACTGGACACGCGGCGAGCGTAGACATTCGGATTGAAGCAGGTGAATGACGCCTCGGGACTGAATGACATACTTCCGAACCAACATCGACGCGATGGCCGGCTACCAACCGGGCGAGCAGCCGCGCGGCGGCGTATTCGTCAAGCTGAATACGAACGAGAACCCGTACCCGCCCAGCCCGCGCGTGATCGAGGCGATTCGCAGCGCGGCCGGCGACGGACTGCGAAAGTATCCGGACCCGTTGGCGACGGCGTTTCGCGAAGCGGCAGGGAAGCTGTTGGGCGTCGAGCCGAGCTGGATTCTCGCCGGAAACGGCTCAGATGATTTGCTCACGATCGTGACTCGCTCGTTCGTGAATCCGGGCGAGTTGATCGTCGCGCCAACGCCGAGCTACATTTTGTATCGCAGCCTCGCGGAGATTCAGAGCGCTGGTTACGACGAAGTGACGTTCGACACGAGTTGGGGCTTGCCGGACGAATTTGCTCACCGCAGCGCGAAGCTCGCATTTCTGCCGAATCCGAACTCGCCGTCCGGAACCTTCCTGCCCGTCGAACGGGTGCGGGCGATCGCGCAGTTGATGCAGGGCCGATTGCCGCTCGTTGTGGACGAGGCCTACGTGGATTTCGCGGACGCGCATTGTGTCGGCCTCGTGCGCGAGTTGGACAACGTCATCGTGACCCGCACCTTGAGCAAATCGTACTCGCTCGCCGGGATGCGATTCGGTTTCGCCGTCGCGCAACCGGCGTTGATCGCGGGCATGATCAAGGTGAAAGATTCTTACAACTGCGATACGATTGGCATCGCGGCGGCGACCGCGGCCCTGGAAGACCAAGACTATTTCCGTCAAAGCCTCGACCGCATTCGCGCGACCCGCGGCCGGCTGGCCGACGCCATCCGCGGCCTCGGGTTTCACGTGCCCAATTCGCAAGCTAACTTTGTCTGGTGTACCGGCGGCCCGCGGCCGGCGCTGCGGCTCTACGAGGAACTGAAAGATCGCCGCATCCTCGTGCGCTACATGAATTACGCCGGATCGGGCGACGGTCTCCGCGTCTCGGTCGGCACCGACGACGAGATCGACCGACTGATCGACGAATTGAAGCGCATGATCTGAACGCGGGTTCTGCGGATTACTCGCACTGGGCGGAACAGACAGGTGGAATCGATGACAACGCGGTCAACAATCCGGCGCGCGACGGTCAAACGCCGAACGGCCGAAACCGATATTCATCTCTCGCTCGACCTCGACGGCCGCGGCGAGTCCGAGATCGCGACCGGCGTCGGATTTCTCGATCACATGCTGACGCTGTTTGCGAGGCACGGCCTGATCGATCTCACGGTGAAGGCTCGCGGCGACTTGCACGTTGATCAGCACCACACGGTCGAAGACGTCGGCATTTGCCTGGGCAAGGCGCTCGACGAGGCCCTCGGCGCCAAGGCCGGCATCCGCCGCTACGGGGACGCCACGCTGCCGATGGACGAGACGCTCGTCACCGTGGCGCTCGATCTGAGCGGCCGGCCGTTCTTCGTCTGGAAGGTCGAATTTCCGACCGAGAAGATCGGCTCGTTCGATTCGCAGCTTGTCGAAGAATTCTGGCACGCGGCGACGGTCCAAGCTCGCATGAACTTTCACGTCGTGCTGCACCACGGTCGAAACAGCCATCACATCGCTGAAGCCGTCTTCAAGGCGTCCGCTCGCGCGCTGCGAGCTGCCGTCGAAATCGATCCGCGAGGCAAGGGCGTGCCCTCGACGAAGGGCAAGCTCTGATCGAGTCATCGCCGCGTTCGCCGGCGACTGCTTCGCGCGAGTGCTTGCCGATCGCACTCGTACGCACTCGTACCAAGCGCTGCAGAAAATTGCTGTGCGGACGCGCAAGGTACTTTCCCCGGCCTCGCCGTGCGTTTACGATAGATGCGTCGCGAGCGGCAACGGGGCGGCCGCCATTTTCGGAGGTCCCATCATGGTCGAGTATCTCAACGTCGCGTGCCCTGGCTGCCAACGCGAATTGCGCGTGCGTCGACAATACGTCGGCCTGACCGTGACCTGCACAACCTGCGGCCGCGCGTTCGTCGTGACCGAACCGCCTGCGCAGGCCGGAAGTGCCACGACCGCCGCGGCGTCGCCGGAACTCGAAGCGCTTACGGCGCGGCTGCTCGCGGCGGAGCAGGAGCGGGATGAGCACCGAGCCACAATCGCCACGCTGACGCGACGAGTCGAAGACGCACACACTCAGGCACAAGTGCAGCGCGACAAATTGGCGACGGAGGAACACCGCGCGAAGGTTGTCGCACTCGCGCAAGTGCTTGACGACGCGCGCGAGCAAATGCAAGTCAACACGGTGCAGCGGGACGAACTAGCGACCGCACAGGCCGAGGCTGATTCGTTGCGCGAGCGCGTGCGGGCACTCGAAAGCCAACTCGGCGACCTTGCCCTACTGCAAAAAGATACCGAAGCGAGCCGCGTCGAAATCGAGCGACTGCGGACCGACGTGGAAAGGCTTATGCAGGAAATGGAATCGCTCACCAGCGAGCGCGACGGGCTTTTGGCGGAGTGCGAACGAACTATTCGCGAGGCGAGCGAACTGCGAGCGAAAGTTGATGATCTGGAACAGCATCGCGTGCAGGTGGCAGCAGAGAATGCGGACACTTCAGGCCGCCACAAACGAGAACTGGATGAAGCCCAGAGCCGGCTCGTCCAATATCGGCAAACGGCGGAAGACGAGTTGGCGCGGGCAAGATCATCGGCAAACGATGCTGCGAACCGAGTGGCGGAGCTTGAGCAACAACTGGCCAGCGATCGGATGAGAACCGAGGAGGAACGGCGGAGCCTGCGTGCCGAGATCGCGGCCTTGCAGAACGAGACGAAATCGCTGCGCGGCCAGCAGGAATCAGCGAATCAACAAACGGCGTCGCTTGCGGCGGCACACGAGGAGTCGATCGCGCGGGTTCGTGAGCAACTCGCCTCGATCACGACCCAGCGCGACGAACTCATCGAACGCATGAATCAGGCCGAAGCGGCGGCGAGCGACAAGGACCAAGCACGCAAGACCGAACTCGGCCGGCTGCAATCGTTCCTTGAGGAGGCACAGCAGACGCGTGCCGCACACGCGCGTCGCGCGGAATCGCTTGAGGCGGAGGTTCAGCGGCTCGAATCGAAGCTAGCCGCAGCCGACCAGGTGGCGGCGACGGAAAACGAGCCCCAACTCGCACCGGACCAATCCGACGAACTCCGCCGCGCCCAGGCCGAGATCGACGAACTCAGGTCCGTCATCCACAGTTTGGGCATCACCGTCTAAGCGGGGACTCAGGACGCCGATTCCTGAATAGAACTGTCGCCGTGACCGCGCTCGCGATCCCGGCTCAAGCGGCCTTCCGCGCGTCGACGGGATCGGCGGTGATGACCGGGCGCGACGCCGGTTTGCGGCAACGCTCCTTGCTCAGTTCGTCCCAGTACGAGTAGAAATCGACCTGGATAGTGTGCCGGGGCGAATGTGTGTAGCGCCGCCGCATTTTCTCCCTCTGGATTTCGATGTCGCGCTGCATGGCGTCGCGGTTGGATGGCGACGTGGGCGTCCACAGTTCGATCTCGATAGCGTCGCCGAAGTTGCCGTTCCGTTGAAGAGGAGTCGGATTGAAACAGAAATCGCGAATCCGATCAATCCGGCTGCCACGACTTGCACCGCCGCACCGCGCGGGCCGCGCGTCAAACAACGACCAATTTGTCGTTGCCATCCGTGCGCCGCGGATCGTACCATTGCCGTCCATTCGGACTCGGAATGTGCTGCAAATACCGGGAAACGAAAATGATGATTCAACCGAGGAATGTTGTCTTCCTCGTCGGCTTCATCGCGTATTTGGGCATTCGTCACGAGTTTGGCCGGCGCACGAGAGCCAACGAAAAGGTCGTCCGCGGCATGGATGCACTCGAGAAGTTCCTCTTATTCAACGTCATTGCGGGGAGCCTGGTTCTGCCGGCCGTTTATCTGTTCAGTCCCTGGCTTGAGTTCGCGGATTATCGGCAGCCGGCGTTTGCTCCCTGGTGTGGCACCGCGTTCATGCTCGCCGCACTCTGGCTGTTTTGGCGTTCCCACGCCGATCTCGGCGTGAATTGGTCCGTCACGCTGGAACTGCGCAAGGACCATCAACTGGTCACGCACGGCGTCTACCGTTTGATTCGCCATCCGATGTATGCGTCAATCTGGCTGTTCGCGATCGCCCAAGCCCTGATGCTGCCGAACTGGCTCGCTGGGTGGTCGGCGTTCGTCACGTTCGCCCCGCTCTATTTCCTCCGGACGCCGCGCGAGGAACAAATGATGTGCGAGCACTTCGGTCAGGCCTATCGCGAGTACATGACCCAGACGGGCCGTCTCGTTCCGCGCCTGCGACACTCGACGGAAAGACTGTAGCGAGAAAATGATTGACCCGCTGGCCACCCGATTTTACGATACGCCGTGCCGCTCGCGCGAATCAGCCCACGCTTCCAGGGAGGTCGCATGATCTACTTCGGCAAGAGCTACACGGCAACGGTCTCAGGATCGATCTGGAAGGAAGTCACGTGCGAGGGGTGTCAGGGCGAGTTTGTTTACTACATGACGCGCGAGGCGCGCGGGAGTGGCAGCAGTCCGTATTATTTGGACAATGACGGGGCCGCAACCCGGGCGCAGACTGCCGCCGTGAACGCGCTGCAAAAGGCACTGGCTCACGACTGCGACGTGATCGCCTGCCCGGACTGCGGTCAGTATCAATCGAACATGATGCGAAAGCTGCGCCGCAAGCGATTCGGCTGGCTGCACGTCTGCGGGTGGGTCGGCATCGTCGCGGCACTTCTTTTCGCTTGGATCAGCTCCATTTCGCAAGTGCGGCGGCAGGCAAGGTCGTTTTCGGGAGAGCTGCTTTCGCTTCCGTGGGCTGCAGTGTTCGGCGCCGGTGTCGGCCTCATCGTTGTGTCGTGGATCGGTCGATCGTTTTACGATCCGAACTCGAATGCCTTTGAACGGAAAGAGTCGCCGGAGCGGACGGACGCGGGGCCGTTTCGCCGTGCGGAATTTGAGGTGCTGATTCAGGCGGCGCGGCAGCAGCAGGCCGCCGAGATTGAACGCGCGGGGGCCGGCCGCCGCGTTCTCTGCCCGCACTGCGACCAGACTTTTGCAACCACGTCGCGCGACCGCTGCCCGCTCTGTCACGGCGACTGGACTAGTGCGCCGCCGCAAGAAGTGATTTGAACGCGGGCGGTTCACGATGGCGGTTCGCCGATGAAAAAGGTTGTTGCGGCTGCCCCGCGCGGGTAAACTCTCCGCGTCAGCCTGCAAACTGCAACGACTCCGCGACGGCGAAGTGAATTGATCGACGGTCTCCGCACTATTGAAGGAGTTCTCCGGCCATGTTGACCATTCCAGGACCCAAGCACGGCGGCTTCTGCGATAAGCTGACGCGGCGAACGTTTCTGCGCGTCGGCAGTCTGGCAATGGGCGGGCTGTCGCTGCCGCAAATCTTGCGGGCAGAGCGGGCCGCGGGGTCCGCGGCGAAGTCGTCGCACAAAGCGGTCATCATGATCTTCCTGTCCGGCGGGCCGCCGCACCAGGACATGGTCGATCTGAAGCCGGACGCGCCGGCAGAAATCCGCGGCGAGTTTCAGCCGATCAAGACAAACGTGCCCAGCATCCAAATCTGCGAGTTGATGCCGCGCACTGCCGCCATGATGGACAAACTGGCGATCATTCGATCGATCGTCGGCTCGGACGGGCGGCACGCGTCGTTCATGTGCACGACCGGCCGGCCGTTTGCGAATCAGCCGCCCGGCGGTTGGCCGTCGCTCGGATCGAGCGTGTCGAGGTTGCAGGGCTCGACGCAGCGATCGATGCCGCCGTTTGTCAGCCTGGCGCCGCCGATGAAAACTTCGACGTGGGCTGATCCCGGCCAGGCGGGTTTTTTGGGACTCGCCCACGCGCCGTTTCAGCCGATGGCCGACGGCAAGGCCGACATGGTGCTGAACGGCATCACGCCGGAACGGCTCGGCGACCGCCGCGCGCTGCTCGCGAGCTTCGATCGCTTTCGCCGCTCCATCGATGCGTCCGGTTCGATCGAGGGCATGGACAGTTTCACGGAGCAGGCGTTCGGAATTCTGACGTCGAGCAAGCTGGCCGAGGCGCTCGATCTGGAGCGGGAAGATTCGCGGCTGCGTGATCGCTACGGCCGCGGCTCGCCGGAACCGGCGGGCTACGGCGACGCGGGGCCGCTCTTGAATGATTACTTCTTGATGGCACGGCGACTTGTCGAGGCGGGCGTGCGCGTCGTGACGCTCGCGTACGGTCGCTGGGACTGGCACGGCAAGCCGCACGGCACGACGTTCGAGAATTCGCGCGAGCACATGCCGATGCTGGACATCGGGTTGACCGCGCTGCTCGAAGACCTCGCGAACCGCGGCCTTGACCAAGACGTGTCGGTGATCGTTTGGGGCGAGTTTGGCCGCACGCCGAAGATCAACCCGAACGCCGGCCGCGATCACTGGCCGGAAGTTTCTTGCGCACTGATGGCTGGCGGCGGCATGCACACCGGTCAGGTTATCGGCTCCACCGACCGCGACGCGGCTCGAGCGAAAGACCGGCCGGTCACATTCCAAGAAGTCTTCGCCACGCTGTACCACAATCTCGGCATCGACGTGAACACGGTGACCGTGCCCGACCTGCAAGGCCGCCCGCAGTACCTCGTCGATCACGTGCAGCCGATCCGCGAACTCATCTAGAAGTTTCTCGCTCGTACCCGCTAGGACGTCGCGAGCCGGCTCAGCGCGCGGGCTTGTCCACTTGCGCGCGGCACCTACAATGGCCTGGGGTCAACGACACGGCAGATTGTCCGCTGCGAACGAGCATCATGCGATTCCTCACCGCGATTCCGGTCTACAACGAGGCGAAGCACATTGACGACGTGCTCCGCGCGGCTCGCGATTTCGCGCCACAAATTCTCGTCGTGGACGACGGGTCCACGGACGGAACGCCCGATATTCTACGCTCGCACGCCGGCGTGCAACTGTTGCGGCACGCGCGAAACGAGGGCTACGGCGCCGGCTTGCGCGACGCGTTTCGCTTCGCGATCGAAAAGAACTACGACGTGCTCATCACGATGGACTGCGACGGCCAGCATGAGCCGAAGCGTATCCCAGAACTGCTCGACTCGATCGACGACGCCGACATCGTTTCGGGCAGTCGCTATCTGAAGCAATTCGATGCTGACTCGGTGGCGCCCGAAGACCGCCGTCGTATCAACGTGGAAATCACGCGCGAGATCAACCACCGCTTTGGCCTCGACCTGACCGACGGCTTTTGCGGATTCAAGGCGTACCGAACGTCGGCACTGCGGCGGCTCGACATTACCGAGCCGGGCTACGGCATGCCGCTCGAACTCTGGGTGCAGGCGGCGCATCTCGGTCTACGAATCAAGGAAGTGCCGGTGCCGCTGATTTATCTCGATGAGAAACGGGCGTTTGGCGGATCGCTCGACGACGCTGCGCGACGGCGCGCGTATTATTACGAAGTCATCGAGCGGGCGGTGCGGCGGGTTGAGAGCAAAGAGTTTCGAGTTGAAGGCCAGAAGCATCCACGCGAGCGCGTCGGAGGCGCCGCCGGATGAGCCACGCGCGACTTCACGCACCGACCGAAGACGGAGCGATCCTCGCCGACTCGCCGCTGGACGAGGCCCCGCGAATAGTCGCCGAGAATCAGACTCGCTTCACCGGCTGGTCGCACGACTTTCAAGGTCGCACGACTGACCGCATTCGCGCCATGACCCGCGCCGCCGTGCTCGCCGCCGCACGCGAATACTCCGGCTTCGATCCTCGAACCTCGACCCTCATTCTCCCACCTTCAAACAACCCTCAACCCTCAACCTTCAACCCTCAACCCCTCATCGTCTCCGGCCACCAGCCGGAACTCTTTCATCCGGGCGTGTGGCTGAAGAATTTCGCGGCCCACGCGATTGCCCGGCGCGCGGGCGGCGTGCCGTTACATCTGATCGTGGACACGGACACCGTGAAACAAACGACCGTGCGCGTGCCGACGGGCGGCCGCACGAGTCTGAGCGTGGTACACGTGCCGCTCGATCGCTGGCGCGGCGAGATCCCGTTCGAGGAGTATGAAGTTGGCGATGAGGCGGCGTTCGCGAGTTTCGGCGACCGGGTACGCGACGCGATGGCGCCGCTCGGCGTGCGGCCGCTTGCGGAAGAATTCTGGCCGCGCGCGGTGGCGGCGCGCGACACAACGAACTTGAGCGAGCGAATCAGTCGTGCGCGGCGCGAGCAGGAGGCGGCGTGGCGCTGTCGAAGTCTCGAATTGCCGATCAGCCGGCTCTGTCAAACGGAGAGTTTCTTTTGGTTCGCGAGCCACGTACTCGCGCAACTTGATCGCTTCGCCGCGGTCTACAACGGGGCACTCGACGAATATCGCCGCGCGCACCGGATCCGCAGCCGCAACCATCCCGTGCCGTCGCTGGGCCGGGACGGCGACTGGCGTGAGACGCCGTTTCGCGTTTGGACGTCGCAGCGGCCGCGGCGACGGGCGCTGTTCGTTCGGCAGCTCGGATGCGAAATGGAACTCACCGATCGCGACGGCTGGACGGCGCGGCTGCCGCTCGCGCCGGACCGCGAGGCGTGCTGTGCCGTCGAGGTGCTGGCGGATCTGACGCGGCGGGGAATCAAGCTGCGCACGCGGGCGCTCACGACGACGATTTTCACGCGGCTCTGTTTGGCAGACGTTTTCATTCACGGCCTGGGCGGCGCGATCTATGACGAGGTCGCGGACGAGGTCATTCGACGATTCTTCAACTTCGAGCCGCCGCAGTTTCTCACGCTGACCGGCACGCTGCACTTGCCAATCGAGCCCCACACCGGCGCGAGCGACGAATCACGACGGCTCGTCCGTTTACGCCGCGATTTGAACTTCAATCCGGATCGTCATTTGAACGTCGAAGACCGCGCGCGACCCGAACTCGCCGCGCTCATTCAAGAGAAGTGGCAATTGATTCGCAACCGCGCCGCGTCGCGCCGCGAACGCCACGACCGATTCAATCGCATCCGTCAACTGAACGGCACGCTCAGTATCGCCGTGGCGGATCGCGCGGCCGAAACCGATGAGCGGTTGCGAACGTTGGCCGCTGAATTGGACGCGAACGCCATCCTCGAATGCCGCGATTGGGCGTTTTGCGTCTACCCCGAAGACCGACTACGCGAATTCCTCTGGCCGATAATCGGCTAAGCTAATCAATCCGCAGAATGCCACGCGCGGCTTCAGTAGTCCGACGCGCGAGCGAGATCGGACGTTTGCCTCGCTCTCGGCTCGGGCTACTGTCGCGCGCTCGGCTACTCGCCCTTAATTTGTTTGATGGCCGCTTGCGCCGCCTCGCGCACGCGGTTGTTTTCGTGATCGAGGAGTTTGGTCAGTTCTGGCAGCGCGTCTTTGGCCGCGGGGCCGAGTTTGCCCAGGAAGTTGGCGGCGAACGATTGCAGGAAAGGGCTGGAACTCTTGAGGTGTTCGATCAGCAGGGGAATCGCCTCGGGTTCGGCGGAGTCGATCGCGCGCAGGGCCGGGAAGGCAGCGGGGCGGTCTTGCTCGCTCTTGAGGAGTTCCATGAGCGCGGGCACGGCGGCGCGGGCGGGCGGTCCGATTTTGCCGAGCGACTCGGCGGCCGCGCGGCGCACGGTCCAGTCGTGGTCCTTGGTCGCCTCGACGAGGACTGGCACGATCTTCTTTGGGTCGGGCGAAATTGCTGCTAGGGCCGCGACGGTCGACGAGCGAACTTCGCTATCGCGACTCGACAGCAATCCCGTGAGTGCCGGCAGTGCTGATTCGGCAGCCGGTCCGATCGCGCGGAGCGCGACGACTGCCTTTGCCTGCACGTCTCTATTCGCGTCGATCAGTGCGGCAGCAATTGCGGCGACGGCGTCCTTCGCGGCCGGGCCGAGACTTGCAGCGGCCTCGAGCGCGGCGGCGCGGACGGACGCGTCGGCGTCTTTCAATGCATCGAGCATTTTCTGTACGGTCTCGTTTGTTGGCGGCTTGATCTTGCCCAGAGTTCGGATTGCGGCTGCGCGAACGGTCGCGTCACTGTCGCGCACGAGCGTGGCGATTGCAGTTGCCGCTTCGGTCGGCACAGGTTCCATTTTGAGGAAAGCCTCGACGGCCGGCCGCCGCACGAGCGGATCGGAATCGCGAAGCGAAGCGAGCAGCAGCTTATTTCTCTGGTCCGGCTCCAGGCCGATCGGACTGAGGGCTGAAACGGCTGCCGCGCGCACGCGGGCATCTTTGTCTCGCAACGAATCCGCGAGCGGTCCCGCGGCGGCCTTCGCGCCGGGACCAATTTCACCGAGTGCTCGCGCTGCGGCGGCCCGAACCGTCGGCTCGCGATCGCTCAGCGTGGCGGCGAGCGCCGCGACTGCCGGCGCCGCCTTCGGCCCGATCGCGCCGAGCGCCTCGGCGACGGTCAATCGCACGGCCGGCTGATCGTCGCGCAGCGTTTCGATAAGCGGCCCAACGGCCTCCGGGCCGATACCGCCCAGCGCGCGGGCGAGCGACACTGGATTCATCGTGCCGTTTTTCATCGCCGCGATAAGCGACGGGACGGCAGCAGGGCCGATTCGTCGCAGCGCATCGGAGTAGACGTCGCTCGGCGCCGCGGAGAGGTCGCTCGATGCCGTGGCTTCCGCGGCGTGTCCGCGCTTGCGAATCGCTTCGAGCAGTGTGGGCACGGCGTCGCTCGCGGCCGGGCCGATTCGTCCGATCACGTAGGCTGCCGTGCGACTGATCGCGGGATCTTCATGTTTGATCAATTCGACGAGTTGCGGCGTCGCCGTTTTGAGTGCCGGGCCGGCGCCGAGCATTGCGTTCACGCCCGCCTTGCGAACCGATTCGTCCGGATCGCGCAGCGCGGCAAGAAAGACGGGCACCGATTCATCGGCCGGAGCGGCCACTGCCGCGAGCGCGGCGATGGCGGCCGCGCGCACGTCCTGTTCGGGCGCCTTGGCCGCGTCCAGCAATGTCGGCACGGCCGGCATCGCAGCGGCGCCGAACCGGCCCAAAGCTCGAATGGCGGCGGCGCGGGCCTTCGGCGATTCGTCGCGCGCGACCGCGAGAAGTTTCGGAATCGCCGCGTTGCCGATCTGGCTCAACGATTCGGACGCCTCGTGCCGAACCTCGTCGCTGTCGTCACTGAGCAACGGCACCAAATCGGTCAGCGCCGGCTCCGCACGCTCGCCAATCCAGCCAATCGCCTTCGCCGCGCCCGAACGGACTGGCGGCTCTTTGGCCTTGAGTGCCTCGCGCAGAGCAGGCAGCGCATCGGGTCCGATTCGGCCGAGCGCGTACGCGGAGCGATACCAGTTCTGGCGATCACGCCGTTCCAGATGCCGAATCAGCTTCGGCACCGCGTCGCGCGCGTCTGGGCCGATGTTCGCGAGCGCCCCGATCGAGTACGACCAAACTTGGCGATCACGGTCATCGAGGGCCTCGATGAGCGCCGGCACGGCATCCTTGGCCGCGGGTCCAAGCTGGTCCATCGCATACGCGGCATCGCGCCGCGCGGCCACATCGCTGCTCTTCAGGGCCTGAATCAGTTCCGCGACAGACTGATTCTTTTCCTGAGCCGCGACGCGACTCGGCACGCCCAGCAGCAGCAGAATTGCAACTGTCGCAGGATTGGGCAGTTTTTGAATGAACGCTATCACGGTTTTCTACGAACCCAGGTACGCCAGTCGTCCCGTGCTGTCGCCGAGCCGGTCAATCGGGGCGCCGACGCGGTCGAGCATCGAGAGGAACAGGTTCGTCATCGGGGTTTCGATTGGGAAGCGGATGTGGCGGCCGGTGCGAATCGTGCCGCCGCCGCGGCCCGCCAGCACGACCGGCAGATCGTCGTGGTTGTGCCGGTTGCCGTCGCCGATGCCGCTGCCGTAAACGATCATGGAGCTGTCGAGCAGCGTGCCGTCGCCGTCGGGGGTGGCCTTCAGTTTTTCGATCAGGTACGCGAGCTGCCGCACGTGGAAGCGATTGATCGTGCGGATCTTGGCGTGCTTGACCGGGTCGCCGCCGTGATGCGAAAGATCGTGGTGACCCTCGTGTACGTCGATGAAGCGGTAGCTGCGATTGCTCCCCTCGTTGGCGAGCATGAACGTGATCGTTCGCGTCAGGTCGCTCTGGAACGCGAGCACGGTGAGGTCGCACATCAGACGAAGATGTTCGGCGTAGTCCTGCGGGATGCCGGGCGGCACGTTCAGGTCGGGCAGGTTTGCAGCGGTCTCTTTTTCCGCGCGGGCGATTCGCATTTCGATCTCGCGGATGCCGGAGAGGTATTCGCCAAGCTTCCGCTGGTCGGACTGGCCGAGTCGCGATTGCAGTCGTCGCGCGTCTTCGGAGACAAAGTCCAACACGCTTTTTTCGTAGAGGTTTCGCTTGGCAGCGCCCTCGCCCGCCGCGGCGGCCGAATGATTCGAGAATAACCGCTCGAACACTTGCCGCGGGTTCACCTCTTTGAGCATCGGCGTCGTTTCGGAACTCCACGAGATCGAGTTCGAATACGCACAACTGTAGCCCGAGTCGCAGCCGCCGGCGCCGCGGCCCGGCTCGCAGCCAAGTTGCAGCGACGGAAACTTGGTGTAGTGGCCGATCTGCTTGGCCGCAACTTGATCCACTGAAATGCCGACGCGGATGTTGGCACCAGCGGTCTTCACCGGCTGACAGCCGGTCAGAAAGCTGGCCGCCGAGCGAGCGTGGTCGCCCGGCCCGTCCGCGTTCGCGCGGCCTTTGTCGTGGGTCAAACCGGTCAGCACGAGCACGTCGTCCTTGACGCTCTTGAGCGGCTCGAGCGTGAACGGCAATTCGAAATCGTAGCCGTCCGCGGCCGGGGTCCAGTCCGGCATGTGGATGCCGTTCGGCACGCAGAGGAAGGCCGATCGGATCGGCTTGGTCGGCGCGAGTTTATCCGCGGCGGCAAACGCGGGCCGCATCGCGTCGAGCGCGGGCAGCGCGATCGCCGTACCGAGTCCTCGAAGCAGCGTGCGACGCGAAATGAGCCGGCGAGTCGTCATCGGGCGTCTCCCTTCGATCCTCTCCACAGAAACGGGTCGCTTTGAACGATCTCGGCGACCAGGCTGGAGAATCGGTAATCGTTCTTCTCCAGCCCTTCGACAATCTTGTCCACGGCGCAGCGGTCGAACGATTCGAGGCCGCGGCCGAGGGCATAGGTTAACATTTTCTCGGCGAAGCAGCGACAGAATTGTTGCCGCCGCGCGGTTTTCAGGATCGCGATCAGTTCGGGCGGCCCGTCGAATTTCTTGCCGCCGGGCAACACGCCCGACGCGTCGATCGTGAATCGGCCGTCGAAGTCGCGCCAGGCGCCGACCGCGTCGAAGTTCTCGAACGCGAAGCCGAGCGGGTCCATGCGTGCGTGGCAGGTGGCACAATTCGGATTCGAGCGATGCTGCTCCATGCGCTCGCGCAGCGAACCCTTCAGCATCGCCTCCTTGCCCTCTTCGAGTTCCGGGACCGCGGGCGGCGGCGCGGGCGGCGGCGTGCCGAGAATATTTTCCATGATCCACTTGCCGCGCTTCACCGGCGACGTGCGAGTCGGATTCGACGTGAGCGTGAGGATGCTGGCCTGCGTGAGCACGCCTCGGCGCGGCGAGCCGGACAGCGCGACGCGACGAAACTCGTCCCCCTTCACGCCGGCAATGCCGTAATGCCGCGCGAGCCGCTCGTTTACGAACGTGAAGTCGGCGTCGAGGCAATCCAAAACGCTGCGGTCTTCGCGGATGATCGTCTCGAAGAACAACTCGGTCTCGCGAAGCATGGCCGCCCGCAAGGCGTCGTCGAAACCAGGAAACAATTCCGGATCGGGCGTGACCTTGGCGACGTCGCGCAGTTGCAGCCACTGGCCGGCAAAGTTCTCCACCAGCGCCGCGGCCTTCGCGTCCTTGATCATTCGCAGCACTTGAGTGTCGAGCGCGCCCGCCTGCCGCAACTCGCCCTTTCGCGCAAGCTCGAACAACTCGTCGTCCGGCAAGCTGCTCCAAAGAAAGTACGACAGCCGCGTCGCCAGCTCGAAATCGTTCAGCGGCCGGATCGCCTCCGGGTCGTTCGGGGTGGGGTCCAGCTCGACCCGGAACAAAAAGTGGGGCGACGACAGCACGGCCTGCATCGCCAACTGAATGCCGCGCTCGAAACTGTCGCCCTGTTCCTGAGCGAGCCGCACGAGCCGGACGAGGCGATCCAACTCATCGTCGGCGACCGGCCGGCGAAACGCTCGCGAACCGAAGTCGCGAAGCACCTTGCGAGCACAGTCGATCGACGATCGCTCGCCGGTCGGCTGGCAGGTGATGATTCGCGTGTGGGTGGCCGGCAGGTCGGCCGGCCCGCGCACTTCGAGGAACTCGACGGACAGTAGCGGGCCGCGCGCTTTCTCGGAGTCTTTGTTTGAATCCTGCCCGTCAGCCGGTTCCGGCCGCGGCCGTCGTGCGTCGGTCAGCACGAGCTTCCGCTCGCCCGCCCGCACGTCGATCGAAAACTCGTGCGTCTTGGCCGTGTCGCGCGGCTCGGTGACATCGACCGCGAAGACCTCCTTGTCATCGAGCTTCACCACGAGTCGCGGCGGCTTCTCGCCGGTCAGGCTCACCGACGCCTTTACGCGGAACTGATAGCGACTGTCCTTGGTGAATTTGAATTCGGCCGACGCGTCGTTGCGTGACACGACGACGCGCGAACCGAAGCGATCGCCGCCCGCGAAGTCCTTCGCCTCGAGCCGTCGCGTCGGAATCCGCGCCGCGGCGTCGGGCACGATCGCGGCCCGCACCACCTGCTCCGCCGCGGCCACGTACTTCTCGACCAGGAGCGGCGGCATTGACAGCACGTCGCCGATGTTGTCGAAGCCGTAGCCCACGTCGTCCGTCGGAAAATCCTCGGCCGGCTCGAAGTCCACGCCGATCAGGTCGCGAATCGTGTTGTTGTACTCGGCCCGATTGAGCCGGCGGATCGTGACGCGGCCCGGATGCTTCGCGCCGCCGCAGTCCGTCTTGGCCAGTGTCGCGTCGATCCACGCCGCGAGCCGCTTCAGTTCCGCCTCGTTCGGTTGCGGCTTATTCTTCGGCGGCATTTCGGCGTTCGCGAGCATTTCCTGAACCCGCTCCCACGTCTCGCGATCCTTCTCCGCGGCCACGGCGTCCTTGTAACCGTCGAGCGCCAATTCCGCCTTCGGGTCCGTGCCGCCGTGACAACCCGTGCAATACTTCGCCAGCAGCGGCGCCACGTCTTTCTTAAATGCATCGACCCGCGTCGGCCGCTCATCCGCTCGCGCGACGCGCGATCGCTCGACGACGCCAATCGTGACGACGCCACACGTCGGAACGAGCATTAATAGAAACGCAAACCGTTTCACGTTCATCCAGCAAGCTCCTCGCAAGTCGCAACGGCTCTCGCGGCGGTACCAGGCAAGTTCAAGGATCAGCGTCTTGGCGGGCGATCAACTCGCGGTGCGAAGCCATTATCTGGCAGAGCCGTTTTACATACAAGCGTCACCGGCCGGGCGACCGAACCGTCCGCCGCGAGTATTCTCGCGACGGACACCGCACGTCTCGCCCGGCACGCCGCAATCCCTGATAATCGCACACCATGAATCATGCCACGAGTGAACTCAACCCGACACGACCGCTTAGCGGCAGTCGGTCGAATCGCGCCGCAGTGATCGTCGGCACGCTGGCCGTGGCCGTCGCCGTCACGTGTGGTGTCAAACTCTGCATGTGCGCGGGGCAAGCCGTCGTCCCGCGTGTCGAGGACGAGTTCATTCGACCGAAAGGTTACGTCTGCTTCCGCACCGGCGCGTCGTCGCCCGCGGCGATAGCGATCGACGGCAAGCTCGACGAGCCGGCATGGCGGGCCGCGCCGTGGACCGACGATTTCACGGACATCGAAGGCGACCGGCAGCCGCCGCCGCGATTTCGCACGCGGGCCAAGATGCTCTGGGACAACGACTACTTCTACATCGCCGCCGAACTCGACGAGCCGCACGTCTGGGGCACGCTCACCGTGCATGATTCGGTCATCTTCCACGACAACGATTTCGAAGTGTTCTGTGATCCCGACGGCGACAATCACAACTACGGCGAATTCGAGATCAACGCGCTGAACACCGGCTGGGACCTGCGGCTTACGAAACCGTACAAGGATGGCGGCAAGGCCGACGACGGTTGGCAAACCGGCCTCAAAACCGCCATTCACGTGTCCGGCACGCTGAACGATCCCCGCGACACCGATCGCGGCTGGTCGATCGAGATCGCAATTCCATGGCGCAACCTCGCCGCGCTCTACGATCCATCCACGCCGGTGCGGCCCGCTCGCCGAAGCGGGTCGGTCTTCGAGGGCTACGATGACGATGCAACTCCGTCAAGTGTGAACGGCCTCCGTGCCGTTCCGCGGGTGCGAACTGTCGCGACCACTACACTCCCACGCAACGGCGCGGAGGCCGATATCTACAGGGGCGCGCACAACGGCGACCAGTGGCGTGTGAACTTCTCGCGCGTCGAATGGCAGCATCGCATCACGCCGGACGGCAAGTACGAGAAGGTCCCGGACACGCGCGAGGACAACTGGGTCTGGTCGCCGCAGTGGACGATCAACATGCACCGGCCGGAGACGTGGGGCACCGTGCAGTTCTCCACCGCCACCGCGGGTTCGGACGCCGCCCGCGCGGTGAAATTCCGGCCCGACCTCGCCGGACCGGCCAAGCATCTGCTGCACCGCGCGTATTACGCGCAGCGCGAGTTTCATAAGCAACACGAGCGATTCGCCAAGTCACTCGACGAACTCGGCCTGTCCGACCTGCGCCACGAGTCGCTCGCGAGTCCGCTCACCGTCGCGTCCGCCGCCAGTCGGTTCACGGTGACCGCGACCGTTCGACTCCCGGACGGCTCCACCGAGCGCTGGCACATCCGCGAAGATTCACGAATCTGGAAAGACTGATCGCGCGGACTCCCGCGTCCGGCATGATCGCCGTGGTTGCGAGCAACCACCCTACTGCCCTGTCATCTTCATACCGGCCAGAAGCTCGTCGATCACGACCGTGGCGAACGTGCTGGCATAATCCGACATCGCGTAGGGTATGATCAGGGTGCGGCCATTGAGCAGCGCGCCGCAACTGTAGACGACGTTGGGCACATATCCTTCCCGCTCGTTGGCGTCGGGCTCCAACAGCGGGTGATTCAGCCGGCCGATCACCTTCGTGGGGTTGTCGAGGTCGAGCAGGAACGCGCCGATCGCGTACTTGCGCATCGGCCCAACGCCGTGGCTCAGCACCAGCCAGCCGGCCTCGGTCTCGATCGGCGAGCCGCAGTTGCCGAGCTGCACGAACTCCCACGGAAACGTCGGTTTCAGGATCATCTCCTTGGTGTTCCAGAAGTGGATCATGTCGGAGTACATCAGGTAGATGTTCTCATTGTCCTGACGCGAGATCATGCAAAAGTGCCCGTGGATCTTGCGCGGGAACAAGGCCATCCCCTTATTGCGCACCTCCGGGCCGTTCAGCGTGCTCAGCTTGAAGTGCAGGAAGTCCTCGGTCTCCAGCAACTGGGGCAGAGTCGCCTGGCCGTTGTAAGCGGTGTACGTGGCGTAATAGCGAGTGCTGCCATCGTCGTCGCGGAACTGGACGAAGCGTGCGTCCTCAATGCCTCTCACGTCGTTCGGCGACGACGGGAAAACGATCCGCTCGGACAACTGCTGGTCGGGGGTGTACTGGATCTCGTAGTTCGATTTGGCCAGGGTCAGCATCCCCTGAGCGGTCGGCGTGTTCTCCAGGTTCTCCAGCCGGTGCTGGTGCTGGACCAGGCGGAGTGTTTTCTCCAACTCGTCGAGGGTGAAATAGTCGCCCAGCTTGTCCAGGACCTTGTCGGAGAACCGGTTGTGCAGCCCCATCTCGAAGAGCTTGCGGCGGAACAGGACTTTTTCGTACCGGGCGTTCGGCACCGCCGCCGGCGCCGTGACGTAACGGGTCGGCTCATCGATCCGTATTTGATTCTGGGCATCGACAATCCCGGACCGAAAGGTGATGGACGAGAGGTGCCCCTCACCGGTCGCCCGCAGGCTCAGGATGAACCGCCGGGCATCCGCGGGGAGTCCGGTCTGATCCGTGTGCCAGACCAGGGACGGGTTGAACAGGGCCGCCGACTCCAGCGCGTACTCCTGGCTGAAATAGGATCCGATCAGCAGTTGGCGGTTCGTGCCCACCATCTGGTCGGTGAGCAGGTGCTGCTTGACCTGGTCGAAGCGCATGAGGAAGAACTCGCGGACCCTTTGATGGCGTCCACGAAACTCCTGCATGACGGCGTCGAGCAGTGCGTCCACATCCCCGTCCGCGAGGGCCATGACGCGTGCGATGATCTTCAGCACGCGCTCCTCGCCGCCGGGCTCGAATGGTCGGAAAACGACCCGTGAATTGTTCGGCTTGAGGATGACCCCAGTACGTTGCACGT